>MDTE01145922.1_pt1 | contig 24001 bp, 28 predicted proteins | sample 811231 | NCBI WGS metagenome assembly MDTE01 (sample SAMN05326651, study PRJNA326480) | marine metagenome | isolation source: seawater | place: Indian Ocean: Red Sea | collected 2010 | reverse complement strand
TTTTCCGTAATCAGTATAAGCCCCAAATGCAACATCCGACTCTTTCATAACAGCCCCTCCACAATAGAGTTATGCAAAACATAAATGGCGATCATCATCAGGACGTCGATCATACCGCGAGAGCAACTTCGGTAACAGCATGAAGAGCTACGTTGGCGCCTGCCGTCGCCCACTCAGGCCTAATATCTTCTTCTTCGTTATGACTTACCCCGCCGATACAGGGGATAAATACCATAGCAGTGGGCGCTACCTTAGCCACAAAACACGCATCATGCCCTGCGCCAGTGATCATATCTTTTGCCTGATAATGGAGATAATTCGCAGCATTTCGAACTGCTGTTACACACTGCGCGTGAAACGGCACTGGCGCAAAATAAAAGATTTCCTGCAAGTCACAATCTAGAGAAGAAGCTTCAGCTAGTCGGGCTACCTCGGATTCAACCGCTTTGCACATCTCACTCAGAATTCGATCATCTGGATGACGAAGATCTAGAGTAAGAAAGGTCCGGCCCGGAATCACATTTCTTGAATTTGGATAACAATTGAGCATGCCAACGGTAGCACATGCATCTGGAGCAAAGTCAAGACCCACTTGATTGATCAGTTCGACTACACGGGCAGCGCCTAGCAAGGCATCTTGGCGTCGATCCATTGGTGTCGGTCCCGCATGGGACTCTTTTCCCACCAATACTAATTCATACCAGCGCTGTCCCTGCGCGCCTGTCACCACACCAATCGTATGATTATCTTCGACCAGAATAGGACCTTGCTCAATATGAACCTCGAAGTAAGCATGTAGCTGTCGACCCGCAACAACACTCCGGCCGGCGTAGCCAATCCGCTTGAGCTCCTGCCCTAGTAATTTACCATCAGCGTCTACCCGCGACAACGCAAAGTCAAGATCATAGATCCCAGCGAAAACTCCAGAAGCAATCATTGGCGGGGCAAAGCGACTTCCCTCCTCGTTCGTCCAACAAGCTACCTCTATAGGATGCTCGGTCTGAATGCCATAGTCGTCAAGGGTGCGCAGAACTTCAAGACCAGTCAAAACACCGTAAACACCATCAAACCGACCGCCTGTAGGTTGTGTGTCAAGATGGCTGCCTAAAACGACCGGAGGCAAATTTTGATTTAACCCTTGCCGACGTGCAAAGATATTTCCAATTTGGTCAATAGTGACCAGATAGCCCGAATCTTTACACCAACTAACAAAAAGGTCGCGGCCGTTCTTATCCTCGTCAGTTAACGCTAGCCGACAAGAACCACCTTTCAAGGTGGCGCCGATTTCTGCCATACTCATCAATGAATCCCATAAACGCTGGCCTTTAATTTCCATGTCTGACTACTTTCTCCTTCATGGTTTCGCCCATGTATTGAACGAAGTATCTCTATGAGATCAACACTCCCCGAAGTCATTACTTTACGCCCACCAATAAAGGTCTGCAATCTGATCCTGTCGGCAACGCAAGAACCAGATTCAGCACCTCTGCAGTTAGGTAATAACAGAAAAATATGGCAAATTCACACAGCCCTCACACCGGAAGATATAAATGAAAGTCTCAAATCCGTGGATAATAGCGCCAAGACAATCACAAACCTAACGGCTTACTAGTGAAATGCCCTACAAAAATAATCCTAGTCCTAATGCTGATGGTGTTCTCACGAATAGCAGGAGCTGATGTTAGCCTGATCATTCAGAAGGTGGAGCATGACAGAGGCAATGTCGAAGTGTGGATTTATACTGATTCGGAGGCTTGGCTTGATGAAAGCCGGGCAATTGAATACCTAATTATCCCTGCAAAAGTCGGGAGGCTGGAAGTGACTCTGTCAAAAATAGACACTGGTGTGTTTGCTGCTTTTGTATATCATGATGAAAACGGCGATGGAGAGCTCAATACCGGATTATTTTGGCGCCCCAAGGAGGGCTTCGCCTTCAGCAACAACTATGAACCTAAAGGGCCCCCACAGTTCTCAAAAGCGGCAGTTCAGACTTCAGATAACGAGAAAGTTATTATTAACCTCAACTACTGAAGTTGCAGTGGAAAGGAACACGCATGCAAAAAACACAGTCGGATGAGAGCTGCTTAGATTATGAAAATAACGATAAACCGCAAAGAATATTCGGTTAATGAACATGAACTTGATCGGAAGCTGCTCTGGTTTCTGCGAGATGAATTAGGACTTGTTGGCACGCGGTATGGATGTGGAGCGGGCCTCTGCGGCGCGTGCACCGTGCTAGTTGATGGTCAACCCTATAGAAGCTGCATCACACCAATAGGTGCTGTGGCCGATGGACAACTGGTTGAAACTGTAGAGGGGCTGGGTTCCAAACAAAAACTGCACCCAGTCCAAAGAGCTTTTATCGAAGAACAGGCGCCACAGTGTGGCTGGTGCATGTCCGGCCAAATGATGATGGCAGTGTCGCTCCTTAACAATAATCCCACGCCAACTGACACAGAGATCGAAGAGTTCATGACTCAAAACTATTGTCGTTGTGGTTCTTACAATCGACTCAGGCGGGCGGTCAAACGCGCCAGCCGCTACTAGCTAGATATGGCAAACTGGAAAAAAGGCAGGCGGAATTTTCTCATTTCCGCAGTTGTAATTGGTGGCAGCGTCACTGCTGCCATGCAATTTGGACTACCCTACCTGCGTCGGAAAGCCTTTGACTTTCTTTCTGAAGGCGGTCCTCCAGGCGGTGGCACTGGTGACAACCCAGCACTATGGATAAGTATTGACACCGACAATACGCTACACCTGCAGGTTCCTAAAGTCGAAATGGGTCAAGGCGTCCATACAGCTCTTGGTCAAATTGTTGCGGAGGAACTGGAAGTGTCATGGGAACGCGTGAGTGTATCCCAAGGAAGTACTCTAACTGGACCAGTCGACAGCTTTGGCACGGGGGGAAGCGCCAGCATAAGCGGACTCTATTTACCTCTTCGGCAACTAACAGCAAATTATCGATCTATGTTAATAACTGCCGTCAGTGAAGAAGCTGGCATGCCAGTACAATTATCAAAGGGAGTGTTTAGCGCGTCAGGCAAAATGATTATGACGCTTGCCGAAGCAACACGACTCGACCGGGATTGGGTTATTCCCGAAGACGATGCTCCACTTAAGCCAGCATCTGAATTCAAGCTTATCGGTAAATCCGTTCCGAGAGTTGATTATCTAGATATGCTTACTGGAATCCCACACTACGCATACGACTTGAAGTCATCAAAACAAAAAACCTACTATGGTGCTGTGGCGAAGCCACCAAAAATCGGAGCAGTGCTAGAAAACGTTCGTACTGAGACAGCTAAACAAATGCAGGGCGTCATCGAAGTTATTGAAGACGGGGAATTTGTTGGAATTATTGGAGAGAGTAGAGAAAGCGCTTGGTTAGCTTGTGACGCACTGGATATAAAGTGGCAAACAGCAGAAACAATAGATCAGGATAGTCTTGATTTTGCTCTCGATCCAAATGCGAAAGATAGTGTTGTCTTAAAAAAAACGGGAGATCTGGATTTTGTTTTTTCTAACCCAAACACTATTAGAGCCGAATATAGTACACCGTTTGCCGCTACAGCACTTCTTGAGCCCCAATCATCATTCGCTGAGCTGATAGAGAATGATATCCTGCGCGTCCGGACACCAACCCAATTCCCAAATACAACCGCCTCGAATATAGCAAAGAGACTAGGCATAGAAGAGCATAAAGTAGAAGTAATACCTACCTATCTAGGTGGCGGCTTTGGTCGTAGATCGAAAACAGAATCTGCCATTGAAGCAGCAGTTTTAGCATACAAAACAGGACTACCGGTGCATGTTGGCTGGCGCCGTGAGGACGAATTTCTGCATGATCGTTTTCGTCCACCAACTAGACACATTCTTCATGGACTAGTAGAAAAATCTGGTCACATTTCTGGAATCCAACACCTTCAGGCTAGTGGCGACGTTTTATTGTCGGATCTTCCATCAATTGCAGCATCGATTCTGGGCTCAGACTTTGGGGCCACTCGAGGTATTAATGTTGCATACGAGATACCTAGCCTTGAATTACGTGCCAAGCGGACACCTCTACCAGTCCCAACTGCATCCTGGCGCGGACTAGGTCTTTTGGCCAACACCTTCGCTACAGAGAGCTTTATTGATGAACTAGCTGTATCAGCTAGTGAAGATCCCCTAAGCTTTAGGATTAAGCATTTGCCCCAAGGAGATAAAATTCGACTCCGCAATGCCCTTCAGCGTGTTGGCAAAATGGCTGACTGGAATCGTAAGCGGCCCACTGGCACTGGCCTCGGTGTCGCCTGCTGTCAAGACTATGGCACGGTAATTGCGCAAGTAGCAGAAGTGAGTGTTGAATCAGGGGATATTCGGGTCCTCCACATTTGGGCGGTCATGGATTGTGGTCTTGCTGTCAATCCTGATGGCGCTATTAACCAAGTCGAAGGCAATATTGTATGGGGCCTCGGTTCTGCTCTACATGAAGAGATTACTTTTTTTGACAACAAGCCTCTAGCACAAAATTTCGACAAATATCCATTGCTCCGATTAAGCGAAACACCTCGTATCAAAGTAGAATTAATTCAAAGCGAACTACCGCCTCAGGGGGTGGGTGAACCAGCAATAGGTCCTGTTCCAGCTGCAGTAGCTAATGCAGTCTACGCGGCCTCCGGCAAACGACTGCGATCACTACCTCTGCGTTTATAGATCTTTATTTATGAAGACTAGATCAGCAACCAATCCAAGTGTCCTGATTTCCGGCATCTTATTAGCAACGATTCTGACTACGATTATTGCGCTAATAGCTGACCGGCTCGTGATGTTTGAGATCGTGGGTCGGACGGTACCTTTTGCTTATCCCTGGCGATTAGTAGATCCAACCAGCTGGTCTCGTGCTTCAGCTTGGATTGGCTACGCTCTACACAATCTCGCTGTTTGGACAATAATCTATATGGCGCGACGGAAAAAACCTGGTTTCAACCGTGACTTCCGATGGTACAACTGGTCTATGCTTGGCGCAAATGGCTTATTTATTGGACTTCACATATTGCAGACTCACGTTTTTTACGACGGTCTTGCACAAGACGTTCCCGAGGTTACAGCTCTGGGCTCAGTTGCCTTGATGCTTATGGTTGTCCTAATTCTCGAAACACCACGGAGAGGCTTGTTCTTTGGTAAACGCCTCAGATTTGATCAGCGATTCATGAAGATTGTCCGAGAGTACCATGGGTACTTTTTTTCCTGGGCAATCATATATACATTTTGGTATCACCCAACAGAAACAACGATTGGACATCTAGCTGGCTTCTTCTATATGTTCATGTTGCTCTGGCAATCAGTACTGATATTTAATCGCGCACATAGATTCCGCTGGTGGACTGTGACGCTCGAACTATTGGTAATCCCTCATGGTGTGCTAGTAGCTCTAACACAACCAGATAGTATGTGGAGAATGTTCGGATTTGGGTTCGCGGCGATATTCATCCTGACACAAATGCATGGTCTTGGACTAAGCAGGCTGATCAGAAGTCTGCTTGGAGCTGCCTTTGTTGTTCTCGCCCTCACGGCCTATTTAGCCGGTGCCAAGGTAGCTATGATGCACGAAATCACACGCATACCTATTATTGAGTACGGAGTAGTGGGTCTACTTTATGTTCTGTTTTTGGTCTGTATACGACTTGCTCCAAAAAAACAACATTAGAGACATCTCGCCTATTTTCTATCAATATTTGTCTATCTAAATCTGATAGGCTTTCAGTTGTGCCGTCTATCTTTTAGACTTACGGCTATGGGCATAAAAACAAACACTGTTATTGTAGGAGCGGGGCCGTGTGGAATCTTTGCAGTCTTTGAGCTCGGACTTCTCGGAATAAGCGCCCATGTAGTTGACTCTCTCGGAGTCGTTGGTGGTCAATGCTCAGCTCTCTACCCAGAAAAACCAATTTATGACATTCCAGGATTGCCTTCAGTCACTGGACAGGAACTAGTTGATCGACTTGCAAAGCAGGTCATGCCCTTCAAACCAACTTATCACCTATCTCAGCAGGTGACTATGCTTGAAACTTTATCTGACGGGACTTTCGCTCTCAATACCGAGTCTGATACAAAGCTCTTAACCCGCACGATAATCATCGCAGCCGGTCTGGGAGCCTTCAAGGCAAGACCGCTAAGATTGGCAGGCATAAATGATTTTGAGAGCACTAACCTCCACTATATGATAGAAAATAAAAACTCTTTCAAAAACAAAAACATTACCATATTGGGAGGTGGTGACTCAGCTCTTGACTGGGTATTGGCGCTGGCACCAATAGCAAAAAGCATAACATTAGTTCATCGTCGGAACGAATTTCGTGCAGCGCCATCAACTGTTGATCAAGTCAAAAGACTAACAAAAGACGAGAACTCGAACGTTAGATATCTAGTAGGCCGTGTTGCAGGCTATCAGCATGAAGGGGGGAAAATTACCTCTGTTAATGTCAAGCCATTTGGAAATACCGATGAGACGGGTGAGATAGTTAATCTTGATGAGCTTTTAGTCTTTTACGGACTTACACCTGACCTTGGACCAATCGCTAATTGGGGTCTAGATCTTGAAAAGAAAAATATCGCAGTGAACCAAGAAACCTGTGCAACGAACATCCCAGGCATCTACGCGATAGGCGATATCAATTCATATCCTGGAAAAAAGAAACTCATTCTATCTGGCTTCCATGAATCTGTGTTAGCTGCCTATGCAATACAGAAATACCTAGACCCTACCGCCAAGCAACGAGTGGAATACACTACAACGAGCAGTACGCTCCAAAGTCGGCTGGGTGTTGCAAACTCTAGCTAATGCATAAGCAACCCCCTTTCGACAAGTATCAATAATGAACATAATTCAGTAGCAGCTATGAGAACTCATGTGATAGTTCGCGTTGGTTGGGTACTATTAGGGCTTGGCCTTAGCATTGCGTATAGCTATGGGGCTTATATATTTCTATCTGATCATACGGAACCAATAGGTATAAGAGTTGGTTTAGCTGCTGCTGGCTTTGGGCTGCTTATCTTGTTTCTTTACATACTTCGGCAACAGCTCATTTCTCGAAAAACAGATGACTACAAGAATGTAATTGATTAGGAATAATGAAAAATAACACGCTGCTTGTAGTCACAAGTCCCAATATTCCAGAGATGACCATAGTTCAAACTTTGGGTCTGGTTACTGGTAATGCAATTCGCGCACGGCATGTCGGTAAGGATATCCTCGCAGGACTTCGCGCTATAGTAGGCGGTGAGATAACTGAGTATGCCAAGCTTTTGGCGGAAAGTCGTGAACAAGCCTTGGATAGAATGGTTGCAAAAGCCAAAATAATGGATGCTAATGCAATTGTGAGCGTACGATTCAATACGTCAGTCATTATGGGGGGCGCTGCCGAGATGATGGCCTATGGAACAGCAGTCATTGCCGAAAAATCATCATGAGTAATTGTATGTAGGGGAGTCATTTCCCCAATTCCATTAGTGGTCACGGACTACACAATACTAGAGAAAGCATCCCGTTGGACGCAACATGGGCAAGCGGTGGCATTTGTGCTAAACACATGGGGCTCGTCACCACGCAAACGTGGAAGCATGCTTTTGATCAATAACTTAGGCGAATTTGAGGGTTCGGTTTCTGGAGGCTGTGTTGAAAACCTAATCATCAGCGAAGCAAACGAAGTGATAACAAATGGGGAACCTAAACGCCTATTCTATAGCGTTTCAGATGAAACCGCCTGGGATACTGGCCTGCCATGTGGTGGTTCGATAGAAGTCCTGATCCTCCGCTTAGACCTTCCAAAGTTTTACCAACAATTAATGGAGTCGGTGCCAAAGGTGCTGGTTGCCAATACGACCACGGGTGAATTGGGGATCTCTGGTCCAGAATCCTGGACTGGCAGTTTCCAAGCAAACGATATTGTGAAAAACGTAGCAAATCAATTAGCCAAATCAGGAGAATCAAGCCTACAAAAAATCGGCATAACCAACTACTTTTTTCGACCATTCGTACAGCCTCTAAAACTTATAATCATTGGGGCGGTGCATATCGCGCAGTTCCTCGCAACTCTAGCAATCAACGTGGGCTTCGAGGTTACTATTGTTGACCCAAGGCGAAGCTATGCTACAGCAGAGCGATTCCCAAACATTAGTCTGATAACAGAATGGCCTAACCGTGCCCTCTCTTACCTCTCAGTGGATGAACGTACTGCGCTTGTAACGCTATCCCACAACAAAGACATTGATGACTTAGCTTTAACCATTGCTTTGAAGTCTCATGCTTTTTACATAGGAGCTCTAGGCAGCAAGAAAACACATGCTAAACGATTAGCTAGGCTTGCCAATACTGGTATTGGCCAAGATACATTGGCGCGTATAAAGGGGCCGGCCGGGCTCAAGCTCGACAGTAGCCAACCAAGTGAAATTGCTGTATCAATTCTCGCAGAGATCATCACAATAAAAAATGGGGTCTCCAACTAATGAGATCTAAAGCAATCGATATAGTAGTTCTTGCAGCAGGAAAATCAACTCGGACAGGAACTGTGAATAAACTATTGGTACATTTCAATGGAAAGCCCCTAGTAAAACATGGAATTGATGCGGCCCTGAAATCAAAAGCCAACCATGTACGTATTGTTACTGGATATCAACAGGACCAGTTGCGTGAAATACTTAACGATTATCCGGTCACGTTTGTCTATAATTCAGACTATGCTTTGGGTATTGGAGCTTCCATCCAATGCGCACTAAATAGCCTACCAAAAAACATTGATGGTGTTATTTTATGCTTGGCAGATATGCCATTTATTGCGACACATCACTTTAACAGCCTGATTGATAATTTCGATGGCGACTCTTTGTGCGGTCTTTACTTCAATGCAGAGCGAGGTCACCCCATTCTATTTCCAAAGCGCTGGTTTCGAAAGCTCACACAACTGCACGAATCTAATGGCGCAAAGTCACTTCTCCGCGATAGTCATGAAAAAATAACACGTATATTAGTTCCCAGTGATGCGATTTTTCGAGATATAGATAAGCTGGATGATTTTCGGATTACCTATTCTTCAATAAATGATTGAATCCTCAATCGATTTTGAGAATTTTGTGATCGGTTCATACCCTTCATCATTAACAATAACACTGTCCCCTACCTGCGCCCTAAATTCACCCGCGATACTCACGGAGCCATCAACTGCAAGCACCATACCTGACTGTAAACGTGTTTTATCACCTGATACCAATTGCGGCTGCTCAATAAAACTAAATCCAGTTGCGCGCCCACATCTAAACGGATAATCGTATCCAGCACTATGGATCACCTCTGCGTATGCAGCATGGACATCTTCAGCAAGCACACCGGGTCTTATCGTATCAAGCGCGGCCTGCTGACTTGACACTGCCAACTGATAGACATCTTCCTGTTTCTTACTTTTTATTTCTCCCAACCAAAAAGTACGATCAAAGCCTAACTTAAATCTATGGAAATTGGTTATTCCACACAAACAAAGGAAAATAGGGTCTCCGTGCTCTATCTGCCGAAGTGTCGGCCGGTGATGTGCCATAGTAATATTGCTTCCTGATGCCATGATCTGCAAAAAATATGTATTAGGCGACATCCATGGATCGTCGTAATATTTGCTTAGCAATGCCGCTGCGCGGATTGACCCAGCTCTCGCAACTGCAAGCGCTACTTCGAATTCTGGGACTCCATCAGCAATTTGATCTCGACCTGCTTGCATCATTGCGATTCCGACCTCACCCGCATGACGAGCTAGTTGGAGTTCTCCAGAGCTTTTTATCATCCGCATTTCGGCAATAATCGGATCAATATCATAAAGAACTTGGTTATCGATTATCTCATCGAGAAATGTACGTACAATCGGCGGCATCGACTGCATATCTATGCCTATCTTGATAGATTGAGCATCTGATATTAACCGTAATAACTCTGCCCGCCATTCAGACCCATCGCCATCTTGCCATGGCCTGATGTCATTAATTGCTGTCATACGTTGCGCCATTTCAAACTCAATCATGGGTGTTAACAAAACAGGGTCCCGATCTGGCCTAATGGCTAATATCGTAGGACGACCAAAATCCATATGAAGATAATCATAAAAACCAGAAAAATAGTAGACAGTATCCTCATTTGTGAGCAAAACGAGCCCCAACCCATGAGCTGCTATATGGTTTTGCAATAATTTATGCCGCTCTAAAAACATAATGTAATAATACCTCAATTAATTGTTAGCGAATCCCGACAACTCGGCAATAAGCACATACAATATAGACATGGATCTAATCCGTAGCTCAATGTGGGCTATTTATTTGACTTAAACTGAACAGTGATTAATAAGCGCTCTGGCTGATCATATGGCTAATCTTCAAGTAACTCTTGCTGGGCTGCATCTTGATAACCCTGTCATGCTGGCGTCAGGAATTCTTGATTCAACACCGGGTATCCTTCGACGAATGTCGAAAATGAAAGTTGGCGCCCTTATAACCAAGTCGATATCAATCAAACCAAGGCCTGGCTATCCTGGGCCAACAGCGGTGGAGACAACGCCTGGCACCTGGATCAACGCTATGGGTCTCCCAAACCCAGGCCTAAATGAATTTGTCGATGAATTTAGCCTAACAAATGGAAGTGTTACAATAATTCCTAATTTAGTAGCGGATACACCCGATGAATTTGCGAAACTTGCTGATGCAGTCGCAGTAGCTGGCGCAAAGATAGCAGAGATAAATCTGAGTTGCCCACACCCAAAAGCCTCTTATAAAGGCCGTCTCGCCGCTCAAGACCCGAGAGCGGCGGCTGAAGTGGTCGAAGCTGCCTCAACTAAACTTCCAATCATCGCCAAGCTGACTCCAAACGTTACCGATATTGGAGAAATAGCAGTAGCATGCGCTAGAGCTGGAGCTTCTGCAATTAGTGCGATCAATACCCTCGCTGCGATTGACATCGATCCTGAATTGGAACGACCGATACTTGGAAACGGCTATGGTGGACTATCAGGCGCCGGCATTCGCCCAATCGGCCTTCGAAAAGTATTAGATATCGTACAGGCACTTACTGCAGCTAACCTTGATACTCCTGTGATCGGAATGGGCGGCATATGTGATGCAGATGATGTCGTTCGATACATATTATGTGGGGCACATCTTGTCCAAGTCGGTACAACTCTTGCAGGAAATCCAGAACAATTGAGCAATATAACTGAAGGCCTAGCTGATTGGATGGATCGAAAAGGATATCAAAACCTAGAAGACTTTAGAGGTCGTGTTTTAGAGTGGTTTTAATGAGATATCCCACATTTTTTGAGATAGTAGAAATCACAAGTACAACGAGCGTTGGTCATTCGCTCTGGCTAAAACCAAATAGGGCTTGGCCCACACAACCCGTGCCAGGGCAATTCGCGATGGTATGGTTACCCAGGCCACCCAAAGGTTATGACCTATCGGTATGTAGCGCTATTCCTATGTCAATTGCGGGATGGGACGACGGTAACGTAAGAATTACGGTAAAAGATTTAGGATTGACATCAAAGGCGCTCTTGGCATGTAGTCCTGGAGACGAACTTGGACTGATAGGACCGCTGGGTGTTGGATTTTCACTTGATTGTAAACAACCATTGCTGATGGGTGGTGGTGTCGGGGCCCCTCCACTCTTGTACCTTGCGCAGATGTTTGCCGCTAAAGGTATAGAGCCTATAACATTGCTTGGGGGTGCCAGCGTAAGTGAAATTTTTCATCGTCACGAATTTCCGGGAACTGTAGATATTGCTACGGACGACGGCTCCGCCGGACACTGTGGCAGAGTAACAGAACTGCTAGAAAAATATGTACCAAGCCGACTATATACCTGTGGACCCGAACCAATGCTCGTAAGCGGCTTAAATTGGGCAGTGGCAAATTCGGTGCCTGCAGAGCTCTGTCTAGAGCGCTATATGGCGTGTGGAGTTGGGCTTTGTGGTGTTTGCTCACTCGATGAGCAATTGGTTTGTCAGGATGGTCCGGTATTCTCAAGCGATGACCTTATTAATTCTGCAGAGTTTGGCCGAATAGCCAGGGAAGCTGGCGGCTCAGTGCATGTTGTACAACCTTAGTTGGAAGTCCTATCACTATACAGACTTTCAACACTGAGGAAGTAGAGATGATTAAATCACCTAACGAAACGGTAACAGTTGAATCTTGTGGGAATCTTCTGACAATTACGCTAAATCGACCACATGTGCTAAATGCACTCAATCTTGAAATGACTGAAGCGTTGTCCACAATTACCGCAGCTATTACTAAAGAATCTAACATTAGAGTTGTACTTCTCAAGGGCGCAGGAGAGCATTTCATGGCGGGAGGTGATCTAAAGTTCTTCAAAGAAATGCGCGAAAACACTCCTAATCGATCGTCTTTTGCACAAGCATTCAAGGAACTGATCCCTAAAGTACAAGCACCAATACAAGAGCTCCGGAGGCTTCGCCAACCAGTGCTAGCTAGCGTTCAGGGTTCAGTTGCAGGATATGGATTTAGTCTAATGAATGCGTGTGATATGGTAATCGCAGCTAATAATACGTTCTTCACTATTGCATATCCGCGTATTGGAGCAAGTCCAGATGGTGGATCAACATGGACTCTACCGAGAGTCATAGGATATCGCCGTACTTTTGAACTTATGGCCTTAGGAGATAAGTTCGATGCACCAACAGCTCACGCTTTTGGTATCGTCAACCAACTAACCGAACTCGGCCAGCTGGAAAAACAAACTACAGAGCTTGCTCAGCGATTGGTCGCAGCGCCTGCGCTAGCAATTAGCAATACCAAGAAACTGCTGTTTGATTCCCCAGGTAATAGTCTTGAACAACAACTATCGCGTGAAGGCGAATGTTTTGTCGAGTGTTCTGAGCATGCTGATTTTGAAGAAGGAATTAATGCATTTTTGGATAAGCGATCACCTAACTTCAACATGTCATAGTGGCTGGCTAGGCAAGCCAGGACAATCAGTCATAATTTTGTAGCTAATCGAACAGCGTGGCCTTTTGACGTACGGGTCAGCTGTGCAAGCACCACACCGAAAGACACAAGCACTGCACCTGCAATTTGAATGATTGACAAGTCTCCACCAAAAAGAACCATAAGGAGAACAACATAAAATGGCACAATGTTTACATGTATAGCTGCGACCGTAACACCTATTCGATCGGCACTCAACATCCAAAAACTTGTTGAGAAGGCAACCCCAAGAATCAATAAAATGGGCCAAATTATTTCTGATCTATCCCAACTTGAATGTAGCTCAAAGAGACCTAGCCAATGGACCAGAACCATGATAGGAAGCAAAACTAAACCACCAGAAAAAAGAGTCAGTGCTGACCTAGGATACGGCGGTATTACAGCTAAGTGCTTGACCGACGTACGAGAAAACCAAGTCCAACTAATTACAGCTAATATCATTAAAAATTCTCCACCCTCAAAACCAGCCGGTGTATTTAGGTTTGCGACCGACACTATTACTCCCCCAAGGAGAGCACAAAATAACGCGATCCCAATTCGCAAAGTCATTTTTTCTTCTCCCCGAAATACTCCCATGATAAGTGAGACTAGTGGCACCGTCGTCGCAATCACTGCCACATTGATGGGGTTCGAATACTGAAATCCAAAATTCATGAGCAGTGTCCCAGCGCCAAGCCCAACCATACCCGTTAAAACGGCGCGCTTTATCGGCCATTCTTGCCAGCTCAAAGTCTTGCGAGTAAATATAAAGGTGAGGCAAGCTAGAAGTATGCCAGCACCTATAATCCTTGTTGCGGCCAACGACATTGGGTCCCAGGTTTCCAATAATCTATCCGTAATGGGATAAGTAGTGGCCCATGTGAACATGGCTAACACAGCAAAGAAATTACCCTCTGTACGAGAAACGCTTTTCGAAACTTCTGGAGGATTGTTATTTGGGCTCAAGATTCAGTTAAACGCGCTGCAAACCATGACTGGAAAGCATGGACACTGGGCTCTAATAATGGAGAGAAACGTCCTGGACGAGCCAACGTTGATGTTAAGCCCTTTTGCTGTCTTTCAAGAACGGCAATATCTTCAGCGATAGCAACATCCATTCGCTTGCTGTACGCATTAACACGCTCAGAAAAATCGTCCCTGGCAGCGGTCTCTTCTGGGAAACACAATGTCAAGCATCCCATCGTCTTATCAGAACTCATAGGCAATGCTTCCAGAATCCATACTGCATCGACAGACGCAGCAAAAGTGAGCGAGGGATATACCCATGAATAACGCGTACCCAATAGCTCCCTTCCCCGCAGCCCAGGCATTACTGGTAAAGGCTCTGTGCCATCATCAAGTATTCCAACACTTCCTACGTTCTTATGCAGCCCAAATTGAGTTGTAAAGTTACCCTGAACGTTTTCTGGTGGATCAGGCGTTTCGTATAACATACCGACGGTCCGAGGATGAACTTTTTGTATATGATAATACTCATTAAAAACCTCAAGAAACGCTTTCCAATTACACCGAATTTCAAACTCACTACGATGCGCAGTAATTAAATCCGAGAGGGACCATGGTAGATGTAGCCGCTCAAAGTCACCTAGCGACTTGTCTATATCATCCGCGTTACCACTTAGATTAACAAAAACAAAACCAGCGCGAGATACCAAAGGCACCTCGATAAGGCTGTAGTCATCCTTATTGAAATTACGAGCTCCATCCATTCTCGGTGCAACTTTTAATGACCCATTAAGTCGATACTGCCAACCATGGAATGGGCAAGTAATATGACTACACTGGCCTTCGCCTTGCTCTAGCAATAACATGCCTCGATGACGACACGTATTGGCAAAACACCGGAGATTACCATCATCATCACGTAGGATAACTATCGGTGTGCCTGCTACTTCGAGTGCCGCATAACTACCATTCGTAGGCCATCGATCCCATCTTCCAACACTCACCCAACATTGCCCAAAAATTATGTCTCTTTCAATAGCATAAACATCTTGACTTGTGTAACACCAAGGCGGCAACGATTCAGCTTCGGAAACATGCCGCATCACACCGCTTAAAGTTGCACTATCCAAGTCGATATCTTTCGTCATATCACTATCATAACTCCATACTGGCTACTTGATAAGCCTGCTAACTCTTTCACGAGCGAGCCACAAACCAACGAGCACTAACAGTAAAGCTATTGCATGATAAAGTTGAAAACTTTCGTTAAGTATTACAATTGCAAGGAATGCAGCAAAAATTGGTGTTAAATTAACGTATAAGCCAGTCATTTCAGGGCCCATCAAATCTACTCCACGAAGAAAAAACAGTTGCGCGAGAAATGAAGGGAATAACGTCGTATAAACTAGCACGAGCCAACCAGTTCGGGTTGGTAATACCGCGCCATCCCAGATGATCTCATAAATCACAAAAGGGATGGATGCGATAGCAGCTGGCACGCAAAATATTGCAAATAGAATTAAGCCTGGTATCTTGGGGCGATTTCTTAGACCAATCGTATAACTCGCCCATACTATGCACGCGACAATCATCATCGCATCTCCTGAGTTCATTTCGATATGCCTAATTAAGTGAGGTGCACCCCTAGAAGACACTATTGCAACGCCAAAAAAACCAAGCGCTACACCTACAATCTGCACCCATCGCAATTTATTCTTGTAAAGCAAGAAGGTACCAATTATCACAAAAATAGGAATTGAGCCCTGCAGAATTCCAATATTGACTGCGGTGGTTCTGTGTCCAGCATGGTAAAAAAGAATGTTAAACATCACAAAACCAATTCCGCCCATAAGTACCACATAGATCCAGTTTGGTCGAACGATTGACCACACCTCAGAAATAGAGCGACGATAAAATGTAAAAAGCAAGATAGTCAATATCGCCCAACGACCAAAAGTTACTTGATATGGAGTAATGTTATCAACGGCTACCTTAGCAGCCACCGTATTGCCACCCCAGAAAAGGCAAGTTAAAGTCACAAGAATTGCTGGCTGTCGCCATAACCAGGAAAAAATACTCATCAAATCGTTATCATTAGGAATGTTGATGTGTTAAATAATCAAACAATTAAGCGCTAAATCTCTGTGTAGCAACCAAGTGGTTGTATTATGCCGTTATTTATTGAGAAATAAGTAGCATTCTTTCGTGATCCAATAATGCATTTAGCCAGCCAAAAGTATCGCTTGCGCAAATTGCAAGCTGAGATCGGGAAGTGACATGCAAAAACCTGAAGTGTCTGTTGTAATTCCCACATTTAACCGATGCGATATGATAATACGTGCACTTGACTCTGTGTATGCGCAACATCTACGCCCATCAGAAATAATAGTAGTCGATGACGGCTCAACTGATTCGACAGTCACCCAGATCCAGCATAGATATCCAGAAGTAATCCTTATTCGACAAGCTAACCATGGGGTTAGTCATGCCCGAAATAGAGGAATTGATGCTGCACATGGCCAATGGATTGCATTTCTTGATTCAGATGATATGTGGTATCCAAGAAAACTAGAAATCCAGTTAAGCTACCTTAACGAGAATCGGCATACCAAAATCTGCCACAGTGATGAAATCTGGATTCGAAATGGAAAGCGGGTCAATCCCATGAAAAAACATCAGAAATATGGAGGGCAAATCTTTCAACATTGCCTGCCACGCTGCGTTATTTCACCTTCATCAGTCATAATAGATCGCTCTCTCTTTGGCATTTATGGAACTTTTGATGAAAGCTTGCCGGTTTGTGAAGATTATGACCTTTGGTTACGCATTGCAGCGCAGGAACCTGTCTTATACATATCAGAACCACTATTGGAAAAGTATGGCGGGCACTCAGATCAGCTATCACATTCGACCTGGGGAATCGATCGATATCGGATATTTGTAATAGAAAGACTGCTGCTTGAAGTAAAGCTATCGCCGATCCAAAAAAACTATGCCCTTAAAGAGCTCATGATAAAGTTGGAGATCTATCTTGCAGGTGCAAGGCGACGCAGGAAGCTTAAAGAAGTAGAAGAATACGAGAATAAAGTGAATTACTATAAAAGAGTGCTAGCCTCTAGGTCTAGTCACAACTCCAGAACTGATGCCAAATAAATAGGTGGATCTTAGAATGCGTATAATCACTGCTCTACGCTTTGAAGCAATGCCGATTATTGAACACTACAAACTTAATAATGAATCGTCGGCGTCGCGATTTCCGTTATATCGTAATGACAGCATATTTCTTACAATATCGGGGGTAGGTAAAGAAAATTCAAGTGCCGCAACAGCCAATATACATGCCGTTTCTGGAGAACTTCCGCAGCAGCCTTTTTTGAATATAGGTATTGCAGGGCACCGACGTCCACCCACAGGTATGGCATGGATAGCTAGCTCCATCCAGGACGAGTCAACGTGTAGGCGATGGTATCCTCCTCAAATTATATGTAACTCGATGGCCAGAACTTCCGTGATAACTGTAAACCAACCTGAACAAGAATATCGACATGACACAGCTTATGATATGGAGGCAGCTGGCTTCTATCCGATAGCAAATCAGGCATCTACATCGGAATTAGTACAAGTACTTAAGGTAACCTCAGATCACCCTGGAAAACCTGCGTCATCTCTCAACGCCAAAAAAATATCAGCTCTCATTCAAATCAACATGAACAATATTGAGGAGCTAATCACGTCACTTCAAAAACTTGCCGATACCCTTAACATCAAGGGAGCAGAACCTATACACATGCAGCACTTTCTTGATCGATGGCATTTTACTGTTACCCAACGCTTCCAACTACAAAAAGTGCTTGCCAGATGGGCAATACTTTCACCAACTAAGAATCCGTACCTTTTATTACCCCCAGGACGATCGAATGCAACCGCTGTCATTAAAACTCTAGAGATCATGCTAAGAGAATCCCCACTGAACCTGCATTAATGAAATAAATATTAGAAGCGAAGACCTGCGCACCTATTATGATTGAAACAATATATATTGAGAATGAACTGATGGCTACGCCACAAGCTCAGAGAATTCTCGCTCAATTTCCAACTGCAGATAAGATTGCTTGTGATCGTTATACAGAGGTATTTAACCCAAAAAAGCAAAACTTTCGATTGCAAAAACAAAAACCCGCTCTAATAATTGCACAAAAATTTGATCGACATGTTTTAAGAGCGCCAGACGACTATGGTATCGGTGGGATACATAATTACTACTTCTCTTATATGTTGAATTGCATCTATGATTGCCGATACTGCTTCCTTCAAGGAATGTATCAGTCTGCCCACTACGTTTTATTTATTAATTACAGCGATTTTTTCCACTCAATGGACTCCATTCTTACCAACCATAAAAATGAAAATGTGTGGTTTTTTTCTGGCTATGATTGTGACAGCTTAGCTCTTGATCCAATAAGTGGATTTACCTCACATCTCATCGACTTTCTGAAATATAGAAAAAATGCATATGTTGAATTGCGAACAAAAAGTACTCAGATCCGTAGTTTGCTTAAAGCGCCACCTATGACTAACCTGATTGTTGCATTTAGCATGAGCCCCACTAAAACAGCTGATAAATTTGAACACAAAACACCTTCTATTGAAAAACGACTCAATGCAATGCGAAAACTTGCTGATAAAGGATGGCCCATAGGATTACGCTTTGATCCTTTGATATTTGACAGCAGCTTTGAGGAGCGTTATAGAACGCTTTTCGCTGAAGTCTTTTCAGTGCTTTCTCCAGAAGATATACATTCTGTAACTATAGGGCCATTTCGTATGCCGAAACCATTCTTCCAAAAACTGGTAGCGCTCTATCCTGAGGAGCCACTTTTAGCTAGTCCATTTCAGCTACGCTCGGGCTCCATCACTTACGCACAAACTCAAGAAGAACAGATGATGCAATTTTGTCAGCATGAGCTGCGCAACTATATCGCCACTAATAAAATATTCTCCTGTTGGACGGGTGGAGAGCATGCAAAGGCTGAAAATGTATGCACCTAAAGAGATATCTGATACTGAATGAATACTAGGCAGCCTAAATCACGAACAATTATTGTTACTGGCGTAACGTCAGGTATTGGACGCGCAATTGCTGACTGTCAACTGAATGCAGGAATGAACATTATTGGTATTGGGCGTGACTTCTCTAATGGGCCCTACAAATCATCACAATTCCTACCCTACGAACTCGACTTATCTGACCTGGAGTTAACTGCAAAATCGATAAAAGATCTAGCTAATCAGCACTCAGATGTCACGGGCATAATTTGTTGCGCAGGTCGCGGAAAATTTGGCTCTTTAGAGGAGTTTTCATATAAAGAGATTCAGTCTCTGATGGATCTCAATTTCACAAGTCAAGCCTATATAATCCGTGGATTTCTACCCAACATAAAAAAACTTGGATTTGGCGACATTATTGTCATTGGCTCGGAATCAGCCCTTATGGGTGGGCCACGTGGTAGTATTTATTCAGCATCCAAGGCAGCACTTAGGGCTCTATTACAGTCACTTCGCGCTGAATGTGCATCTAAAGGAATACGGGTAACAACCATTAATCCAGGTATGGTTGATACTAACTTCTTTGACAATCTTGACTTTGGACCAGGTAAAGAATCTGAGAATAGCATTCAAGCAAGCGATATCGCACAAACTGTCTCCCTTGTATTAGGCATGCCATCAGGTACAGTTATCGATGAGATTAATTTGAGCCCATTAAAGAAGGTCATAAAAAAGAAATAGATCGAAGTTATGACCCTTATTGAGGCTTTTTAGAATGGATCGAACTCTTTTATTAATGAGGCATGCTAACGCTGATTGGCCTCCAGGCCTAACAAACGACATCGATCGGCCACTCTCGGCACGCGGTAACAAAGATGCTGCTAAGATCGGTTGCTGGATAAAAGAGAATAATCTAGTACCAAGCTGCATCCGATCGTCATATGCAACACGCGCATTCCAAACCACAACAAATGTCTGCCAACAATTAAATATCGAAAAAGAACGAATTGTTCAAGATGAACGTATTTACAATACCACAAGAGATCAATTGCTATCCATTGTGCAGGAAACAGATAACACAATAATTCGATTACTGATCGTAGGCCACAATCCAACGTTCTCAGACACCCTAAAACTTCTCTGTCAGAGAACGCCACAAGAGAATGTGGAATATTCGATGCCAACCGCGTGTCTCGCGGTAATTTCATTCAAATGCTTCTGGCATGAGGTGGGCAAGGATAGCGGACAACTGAATGTTCTTGTAAGTCCAGGAAACTTCCCGCAATAACATATGAACAACTTTTGTTTCAACTTTCTTCCATCTGGAGCTACCAATAATGGTTAAACCAATTCACTGCAATACTTTGAACGAAGTTCGTAACGAAATCGATAGGATCGATTCACGCATAGTGGAATTGTTGGTTGAACGAATATCGTATGTTCTACAAGCAGCGCGATTCAAAGATTCAAAACGCGCTGTTCGCGTTCCTGATCGCATAGAAGCAATAGTAAAAAAGGTTCGTGGCCAGGCTGAAGAACTAGACAGTGACCCGGCTTATATTGAGTCGCTGTTTCGATATCTTATTGAACAGTCGATAGCTAAAGAATCACTGCATTGGGCTACACTTAATAAACAGAAGGAAACTAGAGAATAAACTGAGCACTAAATGAGCAAAGTCTGATGTCTGTAGTTACCAGAGTTCGTGTGCCATGATACCGGTCTGCCTCTCAATAATCTGCATTGCATCTAGGATAAGATCCTCTCGAAAACGTTGACCCACTATCTGAATGGCTGTAGGTAGCCCTCTAGCTTTGCCGATGGGCATAACGCCTGCTGGAAGACTAAGATAATTGATGCTGGTACTGTACATCGCGCTCTCAAAAAGATCACGCACCTGATCGAGACCCTGAGCATCATAATCCCATGAATAAACAGACTGCATCAAATATGGGGTTAATACTAAAGGATATTTTTCGAGAAAAAGATTCCACTCCCGCGTTAGTGCCGTTCTTTCCTTGATACCAATTCTATACTGATCTGCATTGGCAACATCTCCAAGCTCATAATACCAACTGAAAATATTCTGGATCGCTTCACTCCCATGTTCTTTTGCCAGCGGAACTAAAAATAAATCCAATTCACTGCCCAAAACGTCGAACCAGCATTGTGCAATCTCACGGATAGGGGGTGTCCTGACTTCTTGTACATCATATCCCGCATCGCTTAAGTAGCCTGCCGCTATATCAATCTTTGAAATGATGCTGGCATCTGCGGAATAACCATGTGAATTCTTTGTCACGGCTACGGCTATAGGCCTATCTACTGGAGGGCCGTCAAATGGCACCGGCACCCACCACGGATCCCTGGGGTCACCCCAAGCCATTATGCTAGTCGCAAGGCGTAAATCCCTCACTTCCCTGCAGATCGCTCCTTGAACAGACATTAACTGAGTCAACATGCCTCGTTCGACGGGAGCAGAGGGCAAGTAGGTGGGTATACGGCCAAACGTTGGTTTCACAGTTACTACTCCACAGTTGGAGGCGGGACATCGCAATGATCCTCCTATATCATTACCATGATGAATCGGTCCGAAGCCAACCGCAGCGGAGACACCGGCACCCCCCGACGAACCACCGGGGCTTGCTTCTACATCCCACGGATTAATTGTTCGTCCATGTAACGGGTTATCTGTATTCAACCTCATTGACAATTCTGGAGTATTGGTGCGGCCTATAATTATGGCGCCGGCTTTTCGCAAATTTTGCACTACCGGTGAATCTGCTGGAGCCAGATTTTCCTTAAAAGCAAGCAACCCATTGGGAGTAGGCTTACCAATGACATCAATATTGGACTTGATAGTTACAGGTACACCGAGCAATGGACCGGCTGATTCACCTCGACCAATAGATTGATCTGCCAATCTCGCCTCAGCCATCGCCTCCTCTTCATAGCTATCCACAATTGCATTTAGCTGCGGATTAAGGCTCGCGACTCTTTCATTCACAGACTCGACTACACTCTCCGATGAAAATCTCCTTTCACGGATTCCCGCAGCAATTTCCACTGCACTAAGACGCCATAGGCCATTAGACATAGTATTGTTGCTTCTCTCTAAGGATAATCATGGCCACAATCAACTCTAACTTTTAATCGAAGATCGGAAGCGTTCACGCAAAATTATAGGATGGAGAGGAATGACAGGTAGCGGCTGACTGCCAGGATCAATCTTTGACACGATAACACTCGGAACTCTTTGTTGGAGCACATCTCCTAAAAGTTCCTTCGTATCGATACCTGAGCACTCGATCACGTTATCACAACCAGCTCCCCGCGCTATCATTGCAAGAGACGTTGATTCACTTGTATAGGTTGCTTGATCACCAGTTGAGCCGTAACTGCCATTATCCATAATTATCAAGACAAAGTTTTCGGGCGATCGGTTGGCAATAGTTGCAAGACTTCCAAGATTCATTAATACCGATCCATCACCCTCTAATGCAATAACTGATTTTTTAGTCGTTAGTGAAAGTCCTAATCCGATTGAAGAGCATAAGCCCATGCTCCCAAGCATGTAGAAATGATTATCTCGATCGCAAATAGAGAATAACTCCTGTGATGGAATGCCTATGTTACAAATAACCAGCGTGTCTTCAAGAATAGGAACCAAGCTTTCAATTAGTTGGTACCGATTCATTAGTTCTGCTCCATTAAATTGAAGTCGATAAGTATGGCGACAGGTGACTGAGTTACCCAAGCGTGGGAAACAAGTGGGCCTATATCAGCTATATCCTGCCGATGATGACAATGTAGTACCGGAATTTGCATCAATCGCAATAGCTCTGGAGTCAACCACCCCATCGGTGCTTGAGCAGGGACAGGCTCACCCGGCGATCCCCTGTAGCTCATTAACATAACAATGGGTATTTGAAAAAACTGTATCAAAGATTTAATCGCATTGACTGAATTACCTAGACCAGAATCCTGCATCAATATACAGGGAAATAAACCACCGAGGTGCGCGCCGGCACATATACCAAACCCTTCCTCCTCGCGTGTCACAGGTAAATAAGAAATACTTGAATCGCCCTCTAATAATTGGATTTGGCCGGATAATAATTTGCACGGTACAGACACAAAAAAATCTACACCAGCAGCTTTTAGTGCTGAAATCAACTGTTCAGAAATACGATTTTTCATTACTTCTCTATAATGCGGAAACTGTGTGATGAATATACCCTATGTAATATCAATTTTGGTCCAAGTCATCAAAAACTTTCTTTGCAATTCGATGGCATTCAACTGAAACTGGCACACCACAATATATTGCAACTTGATTTAAAATAGCTTTAAGCTCAGCAGCACTGACTCCATTCTTAATAGCGCCGCGAAAATGTATTTCCCACTCATCCATACGATTTAAGGCTGCCAGCATCGCCACGTTAAGCATACTTCGGGTCTTTCGATCTAGGGTTTCATCCCCCCAGACCGCTCCCCAGCAATATTCAGTCAACAACTCTTGAAATTCACGAGCAAAATCAGTTGCATTTTCGAGAGACTTCTCAACATATGCTGCGCCAAGCACATCTTTTCGGACTTGAAGGCCCTGGCTAAATCGTGTGTCGTCCATTATTACTCCTATAGAAAGTCAAATTATGTTGTCACTATGTCAACTATTGGCATCAGACAGAATACTCACAACAGCGTCAACTAACACCTGACACCCCACCACAATATCGTCATCGAAACTGTTTTCAGAAAAATCATGGCTAACACCTCCAATGGAGGGAATAAATAGCATAGCTGATGGTAAGATTGTAGACATAATACCTGCATCATGGTAGGCACCACTTGGCATCTCTTGAAACTTATCTGGCGCGAGACGAGCGGCTGATTTACAAAGATGTTGGCGCAACACTGAATCCATAGTCACGGGATTTACGCGCGGCCGTATATTTTCAATATTAATTGAAACATTAGTTTGCAAAGATATCTGAA
>MDTE01169269.1_pt1 | contig 24003 bp, 21 predicted proteins | sample 811231 | NCBI WGS metagenome assembly MDTE01 (sample SAMN05326651, study PRJNA326480) | marine metagenome | isolation source: seawater | place: Indian Ocean: Red Sea | collected 2010 | reverse complement strand
TTCACTCTAACAAATAAGCCCCTTCCGAAAGGTTGGGGCTTTTTTTGTATCTTCTGAACTACTTACTAAAGAAAATGCGGAGGATGCCCTAAATGGCAAAACCAACTCTTACACCAAAACAACAGACAAGCGTAATTGTGCTTCCAGAGAATTATCCTGTTCCAGCACCAGGGGCTGAAAAAGATGCCCTTATCGCTTCTTTTCCTTTTGGTATTTATGCTAATGTAGATTATTGGTTCGATGAAGCTGGAAACACAGAGCAAGCACAGGTGGACACTTTCTTACAGGGTGCTGCTGACCAAGTTGCATACACTTATAGAAAACTTGGTGGAGATGTTTTAGACATTGAACTTACAAAAGAACAAGTCTTTGCTGCTTATGAAGAGGCAGTATTAGAGTATTCTTATATTTTAAACATTCATCAAACAAAAAATACACTTTCTAATTCACTTGGTAATTCTACAGGCTCTTTTAACGAAGATGGTGCGATTACACAAGATACAGTTGACAACGACGTTGTAAACAAAAAGACTCATATTTCACTAAAATACCCAAGGTTTGACTTTGCCTATGCGAGAAGAGTAACAGAAGGTATTTCAGAAGAAGCAGGCGTAGGTGGCTCTACCACTGTTTATTCCGCTTCGATTGACGTTCAAGATGGTGTTCAAGACTATGACATTCAAAAAGCCATCACGGATGACGCAGATTGGCAAAACAAACTAGGATTTACGGGAGCAAGTGATGCTAATAAGATTCTTGTAAAGAAAGTATTTTACAAGACACCAAGAGCTATGTGGACTTACTATGGATATTACAATGGGGTCAATGTTCTTGGAAATCTTTCGACTTACGGTCAATACGCCGATGATTCTACTTATGAGATAGTTCCTGCTTGGCACAACAAGCTACAGGCAAAGGCTTATGAAGAATCTCTTTATGTGAGAAGTTCTCACTTCTCTTATGAACTAAGAAACAATAAATTAAGAATCTTCCCCGTACCTACAAGCGGCAGTCCAGAAAAGATTTGGATTGAATTTATTTATCCGAAAGACACATGGGACGACGACGCTAATGATGGCAATGTTGGCTCTGATGGTGTGAACAACATGAATACTATGCCACTTCAAAACATTCCTTACAAGAATATCAATTCTATCGGTAAGCAATGGATACGAAGATTTGGCTTGGCTCTTTCGAAAGAAATGTTAGGACTCGTTCGCTCGAAATTCTCATCTATACCAATCCCAGGTAATGATGTATCAATGAACGGTGATGCACTCGTATCTGCTGGTAAGGAAGAACAAGAGGCACTTAGAACAGAATTAAAAGAAACGCTCGATGAACTTACCTACACTAAGCTACTAGAGTCTGACGCAGAAACTGTTGAGAACTCAAACAGAATCATGGTGAAAGTTCCCACTGCGATTTTTACAGGATAGGAGGTAGAAGATGTCAGACGAATGGTCACAACCCGACGCTCCACCACCTCCACTCTTTACTGGGAAGAAGGAGAGGGATTTAGTAAAGCAAGTCAATGATGAGCTTATAGAAAGAGTAATAGGTCAAACAGTTGTTTACTACCCAGTGGATATTAAGAAGACTAATTTTCATTCTTTGTACGGTGAAGCGATACAAAAAACTTATCTTCCTCCCATTAGGGTCCATGCTCTTGTAGAGAAAGAAGAGACAGACACAACTTATACGAATTATGGTATTGACAAAGTGAGCAATATTACGGTACACTTTCATAAGAGAAGATTAGTAGAAGACCAAGACCTTTATGTCAGAGAAGGCGACTTTATTTTATATGACGGAGAATATTATGAGGTCGCAGATTTATCTCAGCCGAGATACCTGTTCGGTCAAGAAGGTCATAAGTTCGAAATAACTGCTACTTGTAGAAGAGCTAGAGAGGGAGCATTTGATGGAAGATAATAAATTAAAAAATATTGATATTGCTCCAAGCACCTTAGAGGACATCGACCAAGCAGCATATAATTGGCTAAATGAAAAGTTGGACATCAAGACAACTACTAATAAAGGATTTAAAAAGGTTCCAGTACAGTGGGTTGCGGGTGAAAGAGTTTATCAGTCTAAGAATAATCCAAACCTTAGAGACAAGTCTGGTGCACTGATTATGCCAATGGTCACAATAGAAAGAACCTCTATTGTAAAAGACCCAGCTAGAAAGGGTACAGCTTACGGTAACATTCCAAACACACCAGACAACAAGGGTGGAGCAATAGTTGTTGCTAGAAGAATAAAACAAGACAAGACAGCAAACTTTACTAATGCTCTTTCTAAGCAGAAGAATGGAAAGTTAAATTTCAGAACAAGAAAGAAAGAAAAAGTTGTCACTGAAACAATATCAATCCCAATGCCAGTTTACGTTGAGGTCACTTATAAAATTTCTTTAAGAGCAGAGTACCAGCAACAAATGAATGATATGGTTCATCCGTTTATCACAGAGCCAGGAGGCACCAACTTTCTTACTCTTGAAAATAATAATCACACATACGAGGCTTTTATTCAGTCTGATTTTGCCCTACAAAACTCTGTTGCCGATATGCAGGGAGAGAGAAATTATGAAACATTTGTTGATATGAAGGTCATAGCAGCATTGATTGGCGATGGGGTTAATCAGGAGTCTCCAAGGTATGCTATCAGGGAGAATGCTGTAGAGGTTCGAATCCCAAGAGAGAATGTCATTCAAGACCCAAATTTCGACCCAGAAAGATTATCCTAATCATTCGTAAATAAAATAACAATCAAAAAATGAGTTTCGGACTATTCTATACTATTTATTAGAGAAAAGAAATGCCCTTACGAGGGCTTATGTTCAAAATCATTTTTATTCAAGGAGAAATAAAAAATGTCCGTAAAGAGTTTTAAGTTTGTATCCCCAGGCGTTTTCGTCAATGAGGTGGATAATTCACAGTTAAATAGATTGCCCGATGCGATGGGTCCAGTAATCATCGGTCGAGCAGAAAGAGGTCCAGGCATGGTTCCTGTGACAGTTAATTCATTCGCAGAGTTTGTCGAGACATTCGGTGAACCTGTTGCTGGTAATCAAGCATCCGACGTTTGGAGACAAGGCAATCGTCTTGGACCTACCTACGGTGCCTTCGCAGCCCAGGCTTACTTGAAGAATGGCTCACCAGTCACCTTCATCAGATTGCTTGGTGAAGCACATCCCGACGCCGCTAATGATGAAAACAAAGCAGGCTGGTCAATGGATGTCGCTTACGGTCTACTCGCATCTGATGGTGTGAAGACTAAGTTAGCAGCAATCATCTATTCAGGTGGCGATGCAGCGCCAGACGCAATCACAATCACAGACGGCGACTTGAAGATTTCAATTCCAGTTGTTGACAGTGTTGGCACTTCAGGCACAGCAGGTACTCAGTCGATTGAGGTTACAGACGCTTCTACTTTCGGAGCGAACGCAGCAACATTTGACATCGCATCAGCCCTTGCTGCTACGATTGCCATCGCATTTGATTCATCCACTTCAGAGTCTTCTTTTGATGGTACAACCCTTACTATTGGTACTGTTGACCTTGTTGTTGATAACACAGCAGCTTCAGCTACAGCACTTTTATCGAGAGTTGCTTCTGAGATTAATGCCCTCGGCGCTACCGTTGCTGTTACAGCATCGTCAAGCGGTACTACTCTCTCATTGGTTATGGATGATGTAGGCGAAGTTACAGCAATCGGAGCAAACGCTTTATTTGACATGGGCGGTCTCGGCGGCAACACTCCAGGCTCTGCCACAGCAGGTACAGCAGCCGCCGCAGGCGCAACAACTAACAAGGTTGTTTTGGCAAACTTTGATAAAAACTCTAAAAAGTATATTAGAAAGGTTATGAACACTAATCCAACTTTGGTTAACGATAGACAAGATGCTCCAGCCGCTTCTGAGACATACTTCTTGGGTCAGACGTTTGACCAGTCTATCGCTGCCGAACTTGGCGAGATTACTTCAGCATCCTTGGTCAAGGTTGCTTCTTATGGAAGTTATATCGCAGACACAAAGGTTGCTTCTACTCCTTGGGTATACTCTCAGTTCCTTGGCGATGTTGCGGGCAAGAAGAACACAGCAAATCTTGCTTCAGCAGATTTGACTAAGTTGTTCAGGTTTCACTCTTTGTATGCAGGTGAATGGGAGCAGAAGAACTTTAAGATTTCCATCGCAGACATCTCAGCTTCTGATAGATTTAACCCTTACGGTTCTTTTTCGGTTCTTGTTCGTTCAGCGAGCGACACCGACGCAGCACCAGTAGTTTACGAGAGATATTCAAATGTTAATTTAAACCCTAACTCTCCAAACTTTATTTCAGCAGCAATCGGTGACATGGAGATGAGATGGGAAGACGAAGAGAGAAGATATCGACACATTGGTCAGTACGCTAACCAGTCTCGTTTCATCAGAGTAGAGGTTCAGCCATCAGTTGCTTCGGGCGAGGCAAATGCCGAACTTATTCCTTTCGGCTTCGCAGCACCTCTTCACAAGGCAAACGGCACAATCACTTCCAACCACATGCCTGCTTTCTCAATGAGAAAGAGCACCTCGACTGATGCCAGCTTGTCAGTACCTACAGAGGCTTTCTTTGGTATTACAGTTGGTGAGATGGATGAGAACGACAACCCAACTTCAGTCTTCGATGCTTCTTACCAAGATTTGGTTCGACCATTCTACGGTGCTGAAGATATGTTCGAGACAGAAGGTGAGCTTTTCTCCTTAGACTTGCTTGAGCTTGACGGAGCCAACGGCGCAAAGTTTGACTCAGGTGCAACAGATGACGCTATGAAGACTGGTAATTCCATTAATGCTGGTATACCAACCAATGACCCAGAAACAACTATTCCACCAAGCTATGATAGAGTTCTAGATTTAGGCTTTGACTCTTTCACTATGCCGCTCGCAGGTGGTCTCGACGGTCTTAACATCAAGGAAGTAGAGCCTTTCTGTGACAATGTATTAGATGGAGAGACAGCAACATCTCACTATGCTTACAATTCTATCTCCAAGGCAATCGACATGGTTTCCGACGCAGAGGTTGTAGAATGTAACTTGATGGCAATCCCAGGTGTTTCTACGCCAGGGCTTACTGGAAAGTTAATTACAGTTTGTGAAAAGAGAGGCGATGCGTTGGCAGTCATCGACATCGAAAAAGACTATACGCCAGCAGGATGGTCTAACCAGTCAGATGAGGAAGCAAGACTTCCAGACGTAACTCAGGCTATCTCTAAGTTGAAGCAAAGAGCACTTAGCTCAAGTTATGGTTGTGCTTTCTATCCTTGGGTACAGGTTAACGACCAGATTAACAACAGACTTGTTTGGATGCCACCTTCAGTGGTAGCACTCGGAACAATGGCTTCATCAGCAGCTAACTCAGAACTTTGGTTCGCACCTGCAGGATTCACAAGAGGTGGTTTGACTGGCGGCGCTGGTGGGCTTCCAGTATCACAAGTAAGACTTCGATTGAACTCTAAGCAGAGAGACAAGTTGTACGAGGCAAACATTAATCCAATCGCTCAGTTCCCTTCAGAGGGTATTGTGGTCTTCGGTCAGAAGACACTTCAGGTTACGCCATCGGCACTTGATAGAATCAATGTACGTCGTTTGATGATTTTCTTAAAGAAGGAAATTTCCAGAATGGCTTCAACAGTATTGTTCGACCAGAATGTTCAAGTTACTTGGGCACGATTCTTGTCACAAGCAGAGCCTTTCTTGGGTTCAGTAAAGACAAGATTTGGTTTGTCAGAGTACAAGATTGTTCTTGACGAGACAACAACAACACCTGAGTTGGTTGACAGAAACATTGTTTACGCCAAGGTTTTCTTGAAGCCAGCAAGAGCAATCGAGTTCATCGCAATCGACTTTGTGATTACAAACACTGGTGCGTCATTTGACGACTAATAAAACTAAAACTAGGCTGGATAATAAAAGTCCAGCCTAGTTATTACAATATTACTTTATAGGAGACTAAATCAATGTCAGAATTTTTTTGGACAGACGGAACAGCGCAAGACCCTAAGAGAGCATTCCGTTTTATCGTTCTTGTGACACCAAGAGCAGACGGAGCAACTTTGCCTGCTTATACAGCAAAGAAGGTCACAAAGCCGAGCTTTTCATTAGCAGAATCGGAGCATCAGTATTTAAATCATACTTTCTATTATCCAGGTAGATTGACGTGGAATACAGTTACTCTTACTTTGGTTGACCCTGTTAATCCAGACGCTGCTGAATCATTAGTAAAGATTATTAATGAGGGTGGTTACTCACCAGCAGACAACTCAAATGACAGAACAACAATGTCAAAGGCAAAAGCTAAAGGTGCTTTAGGTAAGTTTGAGATTCAGCAGATTGATGCTGAAGGCAACCCAGTTGAGACTTGGGAACTTCACAATGCATGGATTAAGGACGCTAAGTTTGGCGATTTGGCTTATGACTCAGACGACCTTACAGAAGTTGAGCTTGAGATTCGCTATGACTTTGCTTCATTCAAGAAGGGTACGTCAGGTAGAGATTACTGGAAAGTATAATTAATTCCTTTACAAAAATATAATTTTATTATACAATAAGAATACTACAATAAAGAAAGAAGGTTCACATGAGAAACAATGAAGACCGTCTCGGTACGAAGAAGAAAAATACATCTTCTCCTGCCGAGGCGCAATCTACATCATCTGGTGGTCTTGCGCCATTAGATTTTGTTAGACCAACAACCCTCTTAGAACTTCCCTCAAAAGGGTTGTTTTATCCCGAGGGTCATCCTCTTCACGGAAGAGATACAATCCAAATTAGACAGATGACAACAGCAGAAGAGGATATCTTATCCAACAGGGCACTTCTGCAAAAAGGCGTTGCTATTGATAAGTTCTTGGAAAGAATTTTAATCGACGAGAATGTAAAGCCAGTAGACCTTTTGGTTGGCGACAAGAACGCAGTCTTAATTCAGGCTAGAATTGATGGATATGGCAGCGAGTACACTACTCAGGTAGCTTGTCCAGCCTGTGCTACAAGGCAGAAGAATACTTTTGACCTAGTAGAATCATCAGTCGTGACGGGCACCGAAGAAGTAGAGGGTGTTGTTCGTTCTGCTGCTGGTAATTTTATTGTTACTTTGGACAACGGCTGGGAAGTGGAAATCAGACCACTAACTGGTGTCGATGAAGCTAAGATTCTCAAGTCCATGAATAACAAGAAGAAAGCAGGTCTAGCAGAAACACAAATTCAAGACCAATTAAATGCTATGATTGTTTCCGTATCGGGGCACGAAGACAGGGGAACTATCGCTAAGGCAGTTCAGCACATGACTGGCAAGCAGTCTCGTCTTGTCCGTGATACCTACAGAAAAGTTATTCCTAACCTAGAGTTAAAGAGCCACTTTGATTGTCGTGAATGCGGAGCATCCACTGTCATGGAGGTGCCGCTTAATGCGGAATTCTTTTGGACTAGCTCCTGATTACATGGAGCAAGTTTATGAGGCTTTCTTCTTCTTAAAGTATTATGGAGGATGGAGTTTCATAGAAGCATATAACCTTCCAGTTGGTCTTAGAAATTGGTTTGTTAAGAGATTATCAAAACAACTTAAAGATGAAAACGATGCCGTAGAAAGAGCATCTAAAAAGGGAAGAAGATAATGAAAAAGGACCAGCAAGACTGGTCTTTTTTTTTGTTATATAATTATGTTGTAAGTTTCAAAGAGGGTAGAAAAATGAGTAAAAAAATGCATTCCCGAGTCAAGTCGAAGGCTAACTTGAAAATTTTAAAAAAGAAAATAGAACAAAAAGAAAAGAATAAAACATCTAAACAGCAAAAACAACTAGATGATGGAATACCTTATATCTCCTGTTCTCTTGTGTTTATTTCTGTACTTTGTATGATTTATAAATTATTTAGCTCAACTAACTAATTATTTTAGTTGATTATTGGGAGAACTACTATGAACAATGAAGATATGGTACCAATCGAAATTGACCTTTCTGTTGTTAACAACGGAGGTGTAATGGAAGCGGTAGATTATAGAAGATTCAGTTCTTCTGTAAGAAGAGTATTAGATTCAATTTTTGGTGGGGCTTTTGCTCCAGTCAAAGTTAAGGGCAGCAAGCAAGAGATTGAAAGTTTCGCTAAGGTTGTTGCGAGAGACAAACAATATATCCGTATGGTTGCGAAGTACGGATTAGATGACCCAAGGGTTTACAAAGATAAGTTTAAACTTAGAAAAGCAATCGCAAAGTTCGAGAGAACAACGGGTATTAAATATCCATTTGAACCAGTAAGGTATAATACTGGAAGTCTATAAGGAAACCTGATTGAATGGCAGACAAGAGCATCCCAAATAAAGAAGAGATTGAGCGACTTAGAACAGCCGCCGAAGAAACTCGAAAATATGCCGAAGCAATCAAAGATAAGGGCGAAACGGAAAAGAAGGTTACGGAAGCAAGTCTCGCCGCTGCCAAAGCAGAGCGTGACCTCCTAAACGCAAAAAAAGAACTCACAGATATAGAGCGAACCAACCTCGCTGAACTTGAAAAGAAAATAAAAAGGTTAAGCGAACTCAAAGCTGCCCAAAATGAAGCAGCAGATTCTCTTGGCAATTTTCTATCAAAAAATGCTCAGTTGCCTGGAAAGATGGGATGGCTTGATAAGTTTATCACTTCAGGAACTACCGTTCAGGATGTTGTCGAAAGTCTTAAAGACAAATTTACGACTGCCTCTGGAGAACTAGACAAGCTCGGTCTTGCCGCAGGTGTCACAGGTGTCGCTTTCCAGCACATGTATACGCAAACTGTTAGTACGGCTAAGGCAGCATTTGACTTAGAAGCAGGACTCGTTGCGTCAACAGGAGCAGGGTCAGAGCTTGCCGACAGTGCTTACGAAGCTGCCGACACCATCGGTGGTATGGGAATGCAGATGAGCAGAGCCTTTGAAGCTACGACTACGCTTAAGAATAGTATGTCTTCTTTTAGCGCCGCTTCAATTGGCTCAACTGACGCTCTTATCGCAACTACCGCTGAGTTAAGTGCCCTCGGAATTTCTATGGAAACTACGGCACAAAATTCTGAATTCATGACTAGACAGTTGGGCATGTCTGCCGACCAAGCAAGTCAAGCTGCGAATGACCAAGCTAGATTTGCTATGTCAATCGGTGTCGCTCCAGCAAAGATGGCAGAAGATTTTAAGCAAGCTGGACCCAAACTCGCTGTTTATGGCAAGAATGCCACAAAGGTCTTTGAAGGTTTGGCACGAACGTCAAAGAATCTAGGCGTAGAGATGAGCAGCTTGCTCTCCATTACAGAACAATTTGACACTTTTGAGCAAGCAGCAGATGCTGCTGGTCAGTTGAACGCTGCTTTGGGAGGTCAATTCCTTGACGCCATGCAGATGCATAACGCAACTGAAGAAGAAAGAATACAGTTGATGCAGCAAGCCATTGCTGCTTCAGGTCAAGAATTTGACCAAATGAGCAAGTATGAAAAGAAATTGGTCGCCAACTCTTTAGGTATCAGCGACATGAACGAGGCTACGAGAATTCTCAGTAAATCAAATCAGGATTTAGGAAAGACTCTAGAGCAAAGAATGGTCACTGAGGACGAGTTGGCAGAACGAAAGAAGGCATCAATCGGGCTTGACGAGAGGTTGACAGCAGCAAAGCAAAATCTCGCAGTCGCTATCGGACCTCTTGTGACTGTAATGTCTTTTTTCTTAAACCTTTTGAACAAGCCAGTCATTAGAGAAACAATACAAGGTCTTGTTATTCTCACCTCTACTGTTTATATGGCAGTTAAGGCAATACAACTTATGAAGGGAGCGATGATTGCTCTCCAAGGCACGGTAGCTACTTACAGGGCATTATCTGCTGCCGTCGCAGCCCAAGAAGGCGCAACAGGGCTTGCTAGAATGGCAAATGCTGTTAGAACTTTCTTCTCTGCCAAAGCAAACACTGCTCTTGCTGCCTCTAATGTAGCAGTCGGTGGTTCATCAGCCGCAGCCGCCGCAGGAACTGCCGCCGTTGGAGCAGCAGGCGCAGGCGCTGCTGGTGGCATAGCTTCCCTTGGGGTTGCCCTGCTTAAGTTGTCGGTTGCGGTGTTCTTGATAGGCGCTGGTATTGGCATCGCAGCAGGTGGCATGTCACTTTTGGTGACAGCCTTCACAGCATTGCTTCAGTTGGTTATTGACAACATCGCCCAAATGCCGCTACTGTTGCTGTCCCTGTTCGGTTTAAATTTGATGTTTCAATTGATGGGTTTGTCGTTAATTGTTGCTGGTGCGGGCTTTCAATTTTTAGCAGTATCTCTTGCTACTTTCGTCGCCATCGGTGTTCCAGCAATTTTGACAATGCTTCTTCCAATGAAGCTATTGAGTTTTGCCGTTGGTGGTCTTGCGCTTTCAATCGGGCTTCTCGGACTTGGGTTCGCATTCATCGCTGCTGGGGCTGCAGCAACAGCAGTTTCTATTATAAGTATGATTGGCGCTCTGACAAACTTCTCGACAGATGAAAACGGATTTACAAAGTTTGTAACAGTGGTTGAGTCCATTGACTCAGCCGATGTTGATAATTTGGGAGCAGTCGTTGACGAGGCACAAAGGTATGTCATGGTTCAGGCACAGTTAAACACCATGTCTGCGATGCAATCCATCGCAGATGGTATAACTGGTCTTTTAAATATTGCTAATGGAAATAGCGAGGCAGATAGAAATAGGCAAAAGGAAGTTGTACTCGAATTAAACAACCGAGAATTCGCTAGAGCAGTGGTCGAATCTCTCGATGGTAAATTGAACGCAAGTATAATGTAGAACCTGCCTACTTATATGTTAGGAGGCAAAGTTAGATGACAGTAGTTAAACATCCAGTTTTCAATAATCCCAAAGGTTTGAAGCCAACAGGAACGACTCGCCCAGGCAAGACAATTCAGTTTTACCACGTTCCATCGAACTATTCAATCGAGTTTAAGGCGTTTATCACTGAGTTTTCAGACCAGTTTACGAGCAACTGGGAATCGGAAGATATTTACGGAAGAATGGACCCTATTCGAACATTCGCCTCTACGCAAAGGCAGATAACACTGGCATTCGATGTGGTAGCAGCAAGTGCTGAAGAGGCACAGCACAATCTTAAAAACATATCTATGTTGGCACAGTTTCACTATCCTTCATACGATAAGGGTATGGCATCTACTACAGCAATTAATCAGTCTCCTCTTTTAAGAGTTAAATACATGAATTGGATTTGCAGAGCGGATAGACCTGATGGCTCAGTCGAAACTTCAGGATTACTCGTTGCTTCCTCTGGATTTTCTTATTCTCCCAATTTGGAAGACCTTACATTCGAAATAGACGGTATGCTTTATCCTAAGTTTGTAAATGTGAGTGTCACATTAGATGTCTTACACGAACATAAATTGGGATGGGAAGGAGAGACAGGAATTAGAAAGGGAGATGAAAAAGGTTCAGGTGCCGAATCGTTTCCATATAAGAGTTCTTATATTACGCAGCAGGAGACTTACACAAGTGCCAAGGAAACAGAATTGGACAGGCAAATCGCCGCTGAAGCAACCCAAGACCCAGTTCCAGACTTGACGGATTTGGACGCTCTCGCTAATGACTTGACGCTCACCGACGAAGAACGAGCGGAAGCCATAGCAGCAAAACTTGGAGTTGGCGAGCCTCCACTTGGACCAGTGAGGTAATAAATAATGTCTAGATATACAGAAAGAAGAATATTCACAAACAGGGAAGACCAAACAGAAGATTTAAGAAAGATGAGAGATGTTTCAAAAATCGACCATTATGAGACAGCGGTCTTTCCTCAGTTAACGAAAGAAGATTACAGTGAGCTTCAAGAGGTTGCTCACACATGGACTACAGGAGACAGGTTCTACAAGCTATCACACAAATACTATGGGACTACGAAGTACTGGTGGGTAATAGCTAGGTACAATAAGTGCCCAACGGAATCCCACGTCCGACTCGGAAGAAAAATATTCATACCTCTTCCTCTAAACAGGATTTTGAATATTTTTGGAGTGTAAAGAGGAATGTCGTCAAAATTAAAATTATCTAGAACTCATCACCAATGTGTCTTGACTCACAACCTCTTTGAGTTTGCCGACCAGTATAAAAAGAGGCACGAAGGGGGAGACCGCCCAAAACACCATACGGTCATATTAGGGGATTCTACAAGAGCTAGAACACATTTGTCTTCTTTCTCGGAAGCCGAGCCGTTGATGGACCTCACTCAAGGACAATTATCTGCTTTAGTTCCTAAAATACAGCTTTCCAAGCAGATTAACTCTGAGTCTCCTTTTATAGATTTTCACTTTGACGAATTCCACAGGGCATCGCTATTTGATGTAACAGAGTCGCAAAGAAACCGTGGCGTAGGCGCTGGAATTAAGTCTATAGATGTCAATATGGAAGGTGATGCGATTGCAACCGCAGATAGACAGTATAAGGTGACAATTCAATTTTACTTTGCTTCTGTCAGGGAACTCTTCATAGAAAGAGAGAGTGAGAATGGGAAGTATAAGTACGAAGACCTTATCACACCTTTCAGGCTTCCTTCTGGAAAGAAGCCAACTGCGAATTGCCTAGAAAAGACACAGTATGGAATGTATGCTTTTGCTACGTCAGCTTCTGTTAGATATAAGTTGGAGTTTGGTTATGCAACGCCACCACCAAGCAACCTTTTCACTGAAAACGAACTCGTTGCTATAGAGAGAGCCAAAAGAAGTATCATGCTTAATCTTTATAAGCACGAAGTTAATTTCGAGGAAAACGGTACGATGTCAATTACAGCGGAGTATCATGGTTATGTGGAAAAAGCTATGTCTAGGGTTGATATATTGAGAATGGGTCTTACTACCTCGGAGCAACTGGGTTTACAAAATCAGGAAAGAGGTCTATGCGCCCGAAGAGAATACGATAGACGGAAGCAAGAGGAGGACAATCCACCACCAAGCAACCAGCCAGGGTCAAAGTGTGCTGATGACGCCAGACCGAAGCCTAAAGTCAGCAAGGGATTCTATGAAGAATACACCGATGACCTCTTTGGCGATGATGACGATGCTGAAGAGAGAGAGGATAAAATAGCAGAAGTTAGAACGAGAGGTTATAAGTCGTTTATGAGGGGAATATTAACTTCAGGTCGAGTATACTCTTTGAAACTCAGAGATTATTCACAGCGTCCAGTTGTAAGCAGAATTGATGCCAAAACAGGAAAGATAAAAGGCTTGAATCTCGAATTAGGAAGAGCTAAGGTGGGTCGAAACAGTGGACCGAGAAGCTCAATAATGAACTATTTCTTTTTAGGAGATATGTTTGATACCATTTTTGAATTCTGTAGAAAGCAAACAGGGGTTGACATCAACTTTACTCTCGGTACAGTGTCGGTTAGAGACAAGACAACAAACGTGACTCGCTCGATTCCGATAGCTGCAATTCCAATTTCGGTCAAGCATTTTGAAAACTGGTTTGTCGAGCATGTTGTGAAGAAGGGCGAGCGACAGACCTACAACTTGTTGGACTTCATCAGAGATATGATGAACAATTTGGTCAAGTCGGCTTTCAGTCCCCAATGTTACAAAGACCCGAAGACAGAAACGATAGTGGGTGGCTTGACAGTCCCTAAGTTTGAGATAAACACTTTCACTACCAAAGAAGACTACACGGGGCAAGTCACCCACTTCAGTAATATTGACAAAAAGAAATTAAATCCTGTATCAATTGGCAATGCTAAGATTTATACCAATTACTTTGTCTATGGTGTTGACAGCAACAATGAAAAAAGCACTGAATCAGCTTCTTTCAGCGAAGACAGGGAAAACGGAATATTTCACTTAATTTCAGGTACCGAGATTGGTCTAACAAAGAGAATAAACTTTTCTAAAGATGATATGAAGTATGCTACGGAAGCGACAATGGAAAAGGGAAACATGGGTAGGACTGGCATTCTTTGGGGTAAGTACGACGCAGAAGTGGAGTTGTTTGGAAATCCAATGTTTAAGCCTGGAATGAAGGTTTACGTGGCATCTAACAGTATGACACCAGAAGAAATTCGACGAATTGGCATGGGTGGGTACTATTACGTGACTAAGGTTTACAATAATATAACATCTGGAAAGTATACAACCGAGCTTACATGTAAGTTTCATAACATACCAAATACGAGGCAATGCTAATGAGTTACCGAGCCAATAGAAATACACCTCCTGCAGGTACGAACAAGGATGGACTTAAGAAGGTGTTTGTAGAAAAGGAGAAGTACGAAGAAATGGTACAACCTTTTCCATTTGAACCAGACTTCATGGAAACAAGACAAAACATCAGAGCACTTTATGGAAGAGTGGATGATTTTGGATTTTCGGTGGTTCCATCTAAATCACGATTACTTCAAGTAGAGTCAGATGACAATCAGACATATTACCTGCTCGATGTTGTTGCAGAGGCTTTCTCCAAGATGAAGCAACACTATCATAAGTTAAAATTACAGAATAAGATTGATACCAACAAACCTTTTTTGAAAGAAATTAAAATGATAAGGGCAGCTTCTAATAGTGTTGAATTCTACAACAGTTATTTATCTGCCAGAATGGAGGAGTTTAACAGAACATTTGTTCAAAGTGACTTATCAATTATTAATTATAAGACTTTCGAATCTTCCCTAAGAGACTATGTGTTCGAACTTTCAAAAAAGAATCTTCCTTTTACTATGTCAGAGTTTTGCGTGTCGAATGTCTGTCCTCCATATCAGACTGGTCTTGTTGTTCAAATTGACGACCAAGATTGTGGGGACGATGCTTTAAAGTACAGAGACTTTTTTGAGAGTCCAAACTTTTCTATTTATCAAAAAGTCGCACTTAGATATGGTTTTCGAGTAGACAAGAATTCTCCTTGGACAATATACTATGACATGTCCTCTCCGTATGCCTTAGAGAAGCAGAGAGAAGAGGGGATATATAATCTTTCTTCTTTTTTCGAAAGATATTACACAAGGGTAGCTGACTTCGAGATTCCAACGATGACGGAAAAGTTACACAGCCTATACGAATCCTACAGAAAGTTCAATCCACAGTATTTGGTTTCAAATCCGTGTACCCCAGGTCAGACGAGGTTGAAGATGAGGCAGATTACTAGCCCAGAAAACCTCCAGCAAGATTACAATTCTGTTCATTGGATGAGGCTTTATTCTTACATTCGTGCGATTGAGACTTCTAAGAATTGGGGACAGTATGATTTCGAAAAATCTGTAAAAGAAGCCAATGCGGTCTATGTCTATAGGTCAGAGCAGCAGGCATACAAAATGTTGGAATCAAACTTCACAGACAGAACTTCTGAACTTTTTCATAAAAGAGACTTGACAAAGAAAAACTCTTTTGATACACTTATTACAAGATTTAAATTCTAAGGTAAATAATGCTGTTTCAAGCACTCGACGACAAGAAGGAGTGCGTTGGAGTGTTTGCGGAAGGCGAACTACACTTCGACGAACTACCAGAAAACTTGACACACACTTGGTCTATGTCATCCTCAATCGACTCGGATGGAATACAGTACGCCAAGGTGTATGCAGAGGGAAAGGAATTGTCAGAAGTTTGTCCAGACTATCTGCTTGAAGAGTTTGAGAGGGTTCACAAAAAAATGGGAGCATTTTACAAATCTTTTCACTTATCTAAGGTTTCACTACACGAACACTGTTTTTATGATTTAGTTCCCAAGAGGCATTTGCTTGAATACTTCTCAGTAAAAAATGAAATCACGGATTGGGTATTCCAGAATTACCAGAAGCCTGTCAATCACGACTTTATGGTTAAGGTTATGAGGATGACAAATAATATCGCTCAACAGCATTTTTCTGTTGACAAAAGTGCTCTAAACCGCTATGCTGCTGAAGAGCGAGTACGCCACTTTAGGCAGCGTTTGGGAAACAATCAACAACGTGTAAGTTATAATGCTTTCGGGACCGTGACGGGGCGTTTAACAGCCTCTAAACAAAGTTTTCCTATCCTAACTTTAGATAAGAAGTTTCGCAATGTAGTAAAGCCAAAAAACGATTGGTTGGTGGAGTTAGACTTTAACGCAGCAGAGTTAAGAACTCTACTTGGATTGTCTGGAACACCTCAACCAGAAGAGGACTTACACCTCTGGAATGTTGAAAATATCTATGACGAGGACACAACAAGAGAAGAAGCAAAAGAAAAGATATTCTCTTGGTTATATAATCCGAATGCTCTTGACAAGAAAGCAGAAAATTACTATAATAGAGACAAATTAGTTGAAAAGTATTATTCAGAAGGCAAGATAAGCACGCCAATGGGAAGAACTATCCAGTCACCAGATAGAAAAGCACTGAATTACCTTATTCAGTCAACTTCCAGTGACATCTTTCTTAATAGTGCTTATAATATATGGGAAATGTTGGAGAACAAGAAGTCAGAAATACGTTTTCTTGTTCACGACAGCGTTCTATTGGACTTATCAGACGAAGATAAAGCACTTTTGCCCGAAATGATTGACAAATTCTCCAAAACACCGCTTGGAAAGTATAAAGTTGGTGTTTCTATCGGCAAAAGTTATGGAGAAATGAGGAAAATGAAATGAATGTAGTAGGTTTGGGCAATGCAGGTTGCAAAATCGCTAAATACTTTGAGCAATACCCTCAATATGACGTTTTTACTATTGACGAGGGTCTAAAAAAGACATCAAAGACACTTGGAATCACAAAGAGAGCGACTCACGAGCAGTATGATAAAAAACAGATAAGAATGACTCGGTTTGTAGACCAGATGCCAGATACAGGTGAGTGTTTGTTCATTATGGCAGGGTCTGGAAACATTACGGGCGCATCTTTACAGGTTTTAAAGTTTTTGAAGCGAAAGTTTGAAGTAGATGTCCTTTACATCAAGCCAGACCACGAGCTTTTAGGGAGAACTGCTTTTTTACAAGATAAGATTTGTTACAGGGTTCTACAAGAGTATGCGAGGTCTGGAGTTTTGCGTTCTCTTTGTCTTGTTGGCAACCCGCAGATTGAAGAAATCTTAGAAAAAGACTTGACAGCTTCAAATTACTATGAGAAGATAAATGAACTTATTGGCTACACATACCACATGGTGAATGTTTTCAATAGGACGAAGCCAGTCTTGGACAACAAGATTGAGAATACACCAGAGACAAGAATCTATACTATCGGAATGGTGGACTTTGAAACGGGAGTAGAAAATAATTTTTTTCCTATTGACAACGAAACCAACAGGTGCTATTATTATGCTGTAAACGAAAAAGTACTAGAGGAGGACTACAAGGTTTTAAAAAATGTAAACAAGCAAGTGAAAGAAAAAATGAAAGACTTACAGGGTGCTTCATATCAGATTCACCCAACCAAATATGAAACTAGTTTTGCTTTCGTAGAGGTGTGGACTTCAAATATACAAACATATCCAGAGGAATAAAATGGAAGAGATAGTAAAAGGTGAAGCAGTAATTGCTCGCCAAGACTACAACTTGTTTGGAGTGAATGTCAACGGAAAAGAAGGTATCTATTGCGATACAAACAAAGAAACAGGAAGAGCGTTGATTTACTTTCCAGAGCAAGAAGAGTATGGAGAAATATTGGAGTTTGAGAGGACCAACCCAGGAGTTGTTCCAGAAAGAAATAAAGATTTTGCCAATAGACTCTCTAGATTAGAATTCACACTTGAAAGAAACTTTACTGGTTTTGGTTCAACCGTTGGAGATAGGAGATAAAATGACGGTCACAGCTTATAGAGCAACATTTACAAAAGCAAGCGGCGACAGCCGTGAAATGAACTTTGTTCGATTAAATGACTTACCAGAAACATTTTTGTCTGGTAAGATTAAGGGAACTGGCAAACAGCGAACTCTAAATGAGGGTCAGGAGGTTGTCTGGGACTTAGATAATAATGGATTTCGTGTCTTCAATTGGAAAACGATTGTAGGCGAGGCAGTAACAAATAACGTAAACTTAGATGTCTGAAAGATTAGTCAGGCATACTCAAGGGTAATTCACCCGCAATAACCATAAGATAAAGGAGAAACAAATATGGGTATTAATTTAGACAAGATGCGTGCGAAGTTGAACGCAGTACAGAACCGAGGTGGAGGCTCAAAGAAGTCTGCATTTTGGCGACCAGAGGATGGGGAGCAAACAATCCGTATTCTTCCAACCGCCGATGGCGACCCCTTTAAGGAGTTCTTTTTCCACTACAACTTGGGGAAGAACGCAGGATTCTTGTCGCCAAAGAAGAACTTCGGTGAAGACGACCCGTTGGACGGTTTCATTCGACAGCTTTTCAACGAAGGCACAGAGGAGAGTACTAAGATGGCAAAGAGTCTAATGGCTCGCCAGCGATTCTTCTCACCAGTTATTGTCCGAGGACAAGAAGAGGAAGGTGTTAAAGTTTGGGGTTACGGCAAGCAGGTTTATGAGCAGTTGCTCAACCTCGTTCTCAACCCAGAATACGGAGACATTACGGACCCCAACGAGGGAACGGACCTTCTCTTGAGCTATGGAAAGCCAGCAGGAGCGTCTTTTCCACAGACAAAGCTGATGCCAAGTCGAAAGACATCTCAGATGTGTAAAGACCTGACGGATGATTCTTGTAAGGAGTTGCTAGACAGCATTCCAGATTTCAACTCTCTTTTCGAGAGAAAGACGCCAGAGGACGTTCAGCAAATGCTGGATGAGTATTTGGCTGGTGACAACGCAGAAGAACTTTCCGCAGAGACAACAAGGTATGGAGGAAATTCTTCTTCCAGCAATACCACCACTGCTTCGGGAGGCTCAACTGTTGATGATGCTTTCAAGGAGCTACTTGGAAGTTAAACCTGAATCGGGGGCATTTGCCCCCTTTTCTTTATTGTAAAGGAGAAAATATTATAGATGGCTAAGAGTAAGAGCACAACTGGAAAGATGTCAATGACAGACATTCGAAAGTTGATTAATAAAAAAGCAGGCAGAGATGTCGCTCATAACCTTCAAGACGAGAATCCTACTGATGTAAAGCAGTGGATTCCAACTGGTTCACGCTGGCTAGATTCTATTATTGCGACTGGCAAACTTGCGGGCGTTCCAGTAGGTAAGTATACTGAAATCGCAGGTCTTGAGGGTTCTGGCAAGTCTTATCTGGCAGCAGGTGTAGCAGCAAACGCTCAGAAGATGGGTATTGATGTGGTATACTTTGATAGTGAGAGTGCTATTGACTCATCTTTCCTTGAAAGAGCAGGGTGTAACTTAGAAACTCTAATGTACGTTCAGGCTGAGTCTGTGGAGTTTGTGCTAGAAACAATTGAAGACCTTTTGAGTATTGACAACCAATGGTTGTTCATCTGGGATTCACTTGCTTTCACACCTTCCATTTCAGACATCGAAGGCGACTTTAACCCACAGTCTTCTATGGCAGTTAAGCCTAGAATTCTAGCAAAGGGATTGTCAAAGTTGACAGTGCCAATTGCGAATGCAAACGCTACCTTGTTGATTCTCAATCAGTTGAAGACTAATATCACGAGCAACGTAGCAGAAGCTATGACGACTCCTTATATTACCCCAGGTGGTAAGGCAGCGCAGTATGCCTATTCACTTCGTATTTGGTTGACTAAGCCAAAGGGCAAGGCAACTTTTATTACTGATGACAGTGGATTTAGGATTGGCTCTACTGCTAGAGTTAAATTAGAGAAGTCTCGTTTCGGTACGACAGGTAGGCGTTGTGAGTTTCAGATTCTTTGGGGTGCTGGGCTCTATGGAGTTCAGGATGAAGAAAGCTGGTTAGATGCCATCAAGGGCTCAGATAGGCTCAATGTAAGTGGAGCTTGGTATTCTATCACTACCGACGATGGAACAGAAATAAAGTTTCAGAGAAAGCAGTGGTTAGATAGATTACAGGATGAGACGTTTCGCAATGCTGTCTTCTCAGCGATGGACGAGCACGTTATTATGAAGTTTAAAAATCGAGAAGGTAATGCTTCTGATTTTTATGGTGACGACGATGAAGTCGAGGCAACAACAGAAGAGTAAAATATTTATTTTTACTTGACATCGAGCCCCTAGTTTGATAGTATGATTTCAACTAGGGGCTTTTTTATTGGAGAGTTTATGAAGAAAAAAGTAATGATAATAGATGGAACGAATAATTTTTATCGTTCTTATATTGTGGACCCGAGCATGTCAACGAACGGTGCTCCTATTGGTGGAGTGAAGGGTTTCTTCAAGACACTTCAGAAATTGTCGAGAGAGATTCAGCCAGACCACATAGTTGTTTGCTGGGACGGAGCAGACGGTTCAAGAAAACGAAGAACCATTGTTAAGACCTACAAAGACGGTCGCAAGCCACTTCGTTTGAACAGGACCGATAGAGTTCTTACCGAGGACCAAGAAAAGGATAATAAAATATGGCAACAGGTTAGACTTATGGAGTACTTAAACGAGACTCCGATTATGCAGTTCGTTCTAGATTCTGTTGAAGCAGACGACATCATTTCTCTTGTAGCTCAAGACCCGAAATACGAAGGATGGTTCAAGGTTATTGTTTCATCAGACAAAGACTTCTTTCAGCTATGTGATGACGAGACTATTGTTCACAGACCTATTCAGAAGGAAACTCTAAACAAGCCAAGGGTAATAGAGCAGTTCGGTATTCATCCAAGAAACTTTGCCCTTGCTCGTGCCGTCGCAGGAGATAAGTCAGATAACCTCCCAGGCGTTCCAGGCGTAGGCTTAGGCACGCTCGCAAGAAGGTTTCCTTTCTTATCTGAAGATAAAGACTATACATTACAAGAACTTGTAGTCGCCTGCGAAGAAGTGGAAAAACCGCTAAAGGTTCATCAAGGAATCCTTGATAATCAGGACGTTATTTCTCAGAATTATAAGATGATGCAACTATATTCTCCGCTTATTTCGATACAGGGTAAGCAGAAAGTAAAATACGTTCTCAATAATTTCGAGTTTCACTTCAATAAAACAGAGGTTGATAAAATGATGGTCTATGATGGATTTGGGACGACAAATTTTACTGACTTGTATGCGCTATTCAGAAGAATATGTGTTGACAACTCAGTGTGATTATGTTATCCTCAATATACCAAAACAATCAGGACATCAGATGGCGAATTTAGCAATGAAAGATAAGACGGACTTCTCACATTATGGCACCAAATTTCAAGAAGGGTTGGTACAGATTATTCTTGACGATAGGGTGTTTGCAGACCAAATTATAGAAGTCTTTGATTACGATTTTTTAGAATTAAGTTATCTCAGGTCTTTTGTGAAACTTGTATTCGATTATCGTGAGAAGTACGGCATTCATCCTACTCGTGACACTATGATGACAGTGGTCAGGGCAGAGGTAGAGGGTGAAACAGAAGTAGCACAAAAACAAATAAGAGATTTCTTCTCTAGGTTATCGGCATCCCCAGAGAATTTTGAAACTGCTCCTTATATTAAGGAAACTTCTTTGGAGTTTTGTAGGAAGCAGAATGTGAAAAAAGCAATGCTGAAGTGCGTTGAGTTGGTCAAGAACTCTTCTTTTGAGGAGATAGCCAAGACCATTACAGAGTCAATTACTCTTGGCTCCAACAATGATGTGGGCTATGATTACCTAAAAGATTTTGAAAAGAGGTTCCAGTTAAAGTCCAGAAATCCTGTATCAACGGGTTGGGTGCCAATTGACCAGCACACCCGTGGGGGACTTGGCTCTGGCGAACTTGGTGTTTGTATTGCTCCAACAGGTGCGGGCAAGTCTATGGCTCTCGTTCATCTCGGAGCAGAAGCCTTAAAACAAGGCAAGACAGTGGTACACTATACTTTGGAGTTAGGAGACACGGTTGTTGCAACGAGGTATGACAGTTGTTTGACTGGCATAACATTTAAAGATATTTACGCAAGTAAAGATATAATTTATGAAAAGATACAGGAGATTGACGGTAAGCTCATTGTAAAAGAATATCCTACAAAGTCGGCTTCAACCAGAACCTTGAACACTCATCTTGAAAAGTTACAAAGAAGAGGTGAAGAGATTGGCATGGTTATTGTTGATTATGGAGATTTATTACGTCCAGTTTCTACACAAAGAGAGAAAAGAAACGAATTGGAATCTATTTACGAAGAGTTGCGGGCAATAGCTCAAACTTTTGACTGTCCTGTCTGGACAGCATCTCAAACGAATAGGTCAGGTCTAAATGCCGAAGTTATCACAATGGAATCCATATCAGAAGCATACAGTAAATGTTTTGTTGCTGACTTCATTTTTTCGTTGTCAAGAACTGTTGAAGACAAAAATAATGACTCAGGAAGGATATTCGTAGCGAAGAATAGAAATGGCGCTGATGGATTGGTGTTTCCAATCGAGATGAGTACGAGGAACGTCAGAATTCGTATTCCATCTACATCAGTGGGAACTGCTGCTAGTTTACCACAGAATTCTAGTAGTTTGATGAAAGAGCAGAAAGAAACGCTTTCCCAAATGTGGGTAAGGCACAGAGAAAAAGTAGTAAAGAATAAGGAGAAAGAAGAATAATGTACACAGAAGAGCAGGTTAGGAAGAAGACCTTAGATTACTTCCAAGGCGATGAACTCGCCACCAACGTCTTTATGACGAAATATTGCCTGAAAGATAGGGAGGGTAACTTTCAGGAACTTACGCCAAGGGATATGCACAAGAGGCTCGCATCAGAATTTGCGAGAATTGAAAGTAAGTTCGGCGGTCCTCGTGCCTTAACCGAAGCAAGGATTTTTGATTATTTAGATAATTTTAAACATATAGTTCCACAAGGTTCACCGATGATGGGCATTGGCAATGATTTTGTTAATGTTTCCTTATCAAATTGCGTAGTAGTTGCGTCACCAGAGGATAATGTATCTTCTATTATTAACTCTGGTAGAGACTTGGCAAACCTGTTCAAGCGAAGATGTGGCGTAGGGTTGGATTTATCCGAGTTGCGTCCAGATGGAGCAATTGTAAACAATTCAGCAGGCACTACGACTGGTGCTTGGTCATTTGCTGACTTTTATTCTTATGTCTGTCGTATGATTGGGCAAAACGGTAGACGAGGTGCTCTAATGATTTCTATGGATGTTCGCCATCCAGATATCGAGCAGTTTGTCACTATGAAGCACGACTTGACGAAAGTTACAGGTGCTAATGTTTCGGTAAAGATTACTAACGACTTTATGCGAGCAGTAGAAGCAGATGAGACTTATGAGCTTCAATTTCCAGTAGGCTCGGACAATCCCGACACCACTCGTGAAGTTAAGGCGAGAGATATTTGGAATCAGATTGTAAAGTCGGCAACAGAGACAGCAGAGCCAGGAATCCTTATGTGGGACAACATCTGTGACAACCTGCCAGCAAACGAATACAAGGAAGAAGGTTTTGCCACTATCTGTACAAACCCTTGTGCCGAGATTCCACTTTCTGCTTATGATTCCTGTCGTCTTATTTCTGTAAACTTGAAGAACTTTGTTGAAAATGCTTTTACAGAGCAGGCAACATTCAACTTCCAGAAGTTTACCGAAACTGTTTCAGCAGCAATGCGTCTGTCAGACGACTTGGTTGAGCTAGAGTTAGAGAAACTTCAAAAGATTCTTGAAGCAGCAGACACACAGGATGAAGTACAACTTTGGAAGAAACTATACAAGGCAGCAGCAGATGGCAGAAGAACAGGTTTGGGAACTCACGGACTTGCCGATGCTCTCGCTTGCTTGAATCTTGCTTACGACTCTGAAGAGGGCTTAAAAGTAATTTCAGCTATTTACGAGACACTTCGCAATACTGCCTACGGGGAGTCACTCAACCTTGCCACAGAGAGAGGTTCTTTCCCAATATTCAATTGGGGTACAGAGAGAGGTAATGCTTTCATTCAGAGATTGCCAGCAGAGATGCAAGACCAAATGGCTACTCACGGTAGAAGAAATATTTCTATTTTGACAAATGCTCCAACTGGTTCAGTTTCTATTATGTCTCAAACAAGCTCAGGCTTGGAGC
>MDTE01194482.1_pt1 | contig 24004 bp, 27 predicted proteins | sample 811231 | NCBI WGS metagenome assembly MDTE01 (sample SAMN05326651, study PRJNA326480) | marine metagenome | isolation source: seawater | place: Indian Ocean: Red Sea | collected 2010 | reverse complement strand
TCATCAGCGCACGGCGTGGCGGTGCAATTTTCGGGTCTTCCGTTACCACTGGCCCGCCCGGCATTTTATCCAGACATTGCTCAATAATACGCAGCGACTGGCGCATCTCTTCCATGCGCACCAGATAACGGTCATAGCAATCACCATGGTTACCCACGGGAATATCAAAGTCCATTTTGTCATACACATCGTATGGCTGGGCCTTGCGCAAATCCCACGCCACACCTGAGCCGCGCAGCATCGCACCACTAAAGCCCCAGGCCTGTGCGTCTTCAGCCGAAATAACACCCACATCCACCGTACGTTGCTTCCAGATACGGTTTTCGGTCAACAGCCCTTCCACATCATCAATGATCTGGCCAAAGCCTTTGCAGAACGTGGCAATATCATCTTCCATGCCAGCCGGAATGTCCTGATGCACGCCACCGGGACGGAAATACGCCGAGTGGAAACGCGCGCCCGATGCACGCTCATAAAATTCCAGAATCTTCTCGCGCTCTTCGAACATCCACAACAATGGCGTCATAGCCCCCACATCCAGCGCCTGCGTGGTGACATTCAGCGTGTGATTAAGAATACGTGTCAGCTCTGAGAACATCACGCGGATATATTGCCCGCGCAGCGGCACATCGCAGCCCAGCAGCTTTTCAACCGCCAGCGAATAGGCATGCTCCTGACACATAGGCGACACATAATCCAAACGGTCAAAATACGGCAGTGCCTGCAAATAGGTTTTATGCTCGATCAGCTTTTCGGTACCGCGATGCAAGAGCCCCACATGCGGGTCGGCACGCTCGACCACTTCGCCGTCCATTTCCAGCACCAGACGCAATACACCGTGCGCCGCAGGGTGCTGCGGACCAAAATTGAGCGTAATATTTTTAATGTCTACTTCACTCATCGCTCTATCGCCTCTTCATCCATCACTTCGAATGGCTCCTGGATCTCTTCCGAATAGACATCCTCTTCAACAATCACTTCCTCTTTGGGCGGCAGCACATACATGCCCAGCAGTACACCCACCAGCACCATAATCACAAAATATGTCATACGCTTTGCGTTTTTCATGCCGCGCCTTCTTCTGCTTTCTCGTCGCCCGGAAGCACATATTCAGGATCACCTTCCCACGGGCTTGCATAATCAAAATTACGGAACGCCTGCTTCAGCTTCACCGGCTCATACACCACGCGTTTCTGCTCTTCGTCATAACGCATCTCGACATAGCCCGTCAGCGGGAAGTCTTTACGGAGCGGATGCCCATCGAACCCATAATCGGTAAGGATACGGCGCAAATCCGGATGGTTGGCAAAATACACCCCATACAGATCCCACACTTCGCGCTCGAACCAATTGGCCGCTGGATAAATAGAATGAATCGAATCAACCGGGGTTTCCTCGCCGGTTTTCACTTTCACACGGATACGCTGATTATGCTTAATGCTCAGCAAATGATAGACTACGTCAAAACGCTCACCCACACGCTCAGGGTGATCCACCGCAGTTAAATCCACCAGCACCTTAAACAGGCAATTCGCATCATCATGCAAAAACGACAACACACGCAGCACGCCTTCTCGCTCGGCATGAATGGTCAGCTCATCGCGCTCAAACACAAACCCTGTCACCTGCACAGGCAACTTCGATGCAATATATTCGCCCAGTTCGTCTAATGTTTCTTTCATGGCTTATCGCTTGATTGTTCCGGTACGTTGAATCTTTTTCTGCAACTGCATAATGCCATACATCAGCGCTTCGGCGGTTGGAGGACAGCCCGGCACATACACATCCACCGGCACAATACGGTCGCACCCGCGCACCACAGAATAAGAATAGTGATAGTAACCACCGCCATTCGCACAGCTACCCATCGAAATCACGTAGCGTGGCTCGGCCATCTGGTCATATACTTTGCGTAATGCAGGCGCCATTTTGTTGCACAACGTGCCTGCTACAATCATCACGTCCGACTGACGCGGGCTTGGGCGGAACACCACCCCCAGACGGTCCATATCATAACGGGCAGCGGCTGTGTGCATCATCTCTACCGCACAACACGCCAGACCAAACGTCATCGGCCACAACGAGCCTGTACGCGCCCAGTTCACCAGACTATCAAGCTTAGCTACCACAAACCCACGATTATTGAACTCTTCATTCACCTGACGCAGAATCGCATCTTGCTCTGCACCGGGCGTGACCCGACGGTTTGAATCTAATGCAGTACTCATCTGTTTACTCCCACTCAAGCGCGCCTTTTTTCCATTCATAAATAAAGCCGATGGTCAGGATCGCGAGAAACAGCATCATCGACCAGAAACCGAACAGACCGATTTCACCAAGCACCACCGCCCACGGAAACAGGAACGCTACCTCAAGGTCAAAGATGATAAACAGGATCGCCACCAGATAGAAACGCACATCGAATTGCCCGCGCGCGTCTTCAAACGGTTCGAAGCCGCACTCATAGGCCGACAGCTTCTCCGCATCACTTTTAGCTGGATTAATCAACATAGGCAGCACGACCATCACCAGCGACAGTCCAAGCGCAATGCCTAAAAAGATAAGAATGGGCAAATAGGAACTAACGACTTCTTCCATGTCTCCCTGCGTGTGCTTTTTTTGTTGTGTGTCTTATAACGCAAGAGTCGCAGCTGTAAAAGAAAAAGTTATGGTTTCTTACCAAAACGTCATGCGGCTGGACGACGTATCATATAGTAATGTTCGATACCCGCTTCGTCGAATGCGTCGCCTTCGCGAATAAACCCAAATGATTCATAGAGTTTTTGCAAATATGCCTGCGCAATAATATGGACCTCATCCACGTTAAACTGCTGCTCGCACTGCTCGATCGCATAGCCGAATAACGCACGACCAATGCCGCTTCCACGCGCTTTCTTGGCCAATGCATAGCGCCCAATAGAAGCTACCGACAACTTCACCCCCGGCGGCAAAATGCGGGCGCACCCGACGATCTCACCTTCTGCGTCTTCCGCCCAGATATGAAACGCATCGCGGTCATATCCATCCGGATCCTGATACAGCGCGTGCTGCTCCATAATGAACACCTCGCTACGCAATGCCAAAAGGTCATACAGCGTGTCGCGGTCTAACTCGTTATAATGGTGACAATGAAAGGTGATATCCATGCCCATTTTTTAAAAGATTGTCGCCATCAGCACAACAACTAATGACGCAACAATGATAGCGATCAGGAAACAATAAAAAAGGCCACCCGAAGGGCAGCCTTTTTAAGTGGCGGGAGTGACGGGATTCGAACCCGCGGCCTCTGCCGTGACAGGGCAGCGCTCTAACCAGCTGAGCTACACCCCCGCAATCAGTGCACGTTGTGATGACAGAACTCATCACGTTTCGCAAGCAAATAATAACCACTCATTACAACTTGTGCAAAGCAGGAATGATGGTGGGCGATGACAGGCTCGAACTGCCGACCCTCTCGGTGTAAACGAGATGCTCTACCAACTGAGCTAATCGCCCACATTCCCTTGCGAGAGGCGCATCTTATAATAAGAAAAGGCGCAGAGTGCAAGTGCAATCTGCGCCTTTTTTCATTTTTAAAAAACTGCTTTGAATTATGCAGCTTTTTTGCCGTTTACGGACTCTTTCAGAGCCTTGCCTGGCTTGAATTTAGGTTGCTTGGAAGCAGCAATTTTGATCACTTGACCGGTGCGTGGGTTACGACCTTCGGTCGCTTTACGCTTTACTACGGTGAAAGTGCCAAAGCCTACCAGGCGCACTTCTTTGCCTTTCGACATTTGCTTAGCAACAGTTTCGATGAATGCATCAACTGCTTCTGCAGCTTTCGCTTTGGTCAGGTCAGCACTTTTCGATACTTCAGCGATCAGTTCGTTCTTGTTCATTTCGTCTCTCCCTTAGCAATGGATTGAACAATTAAAAACACTAACGAGGAAACCTCGTCAATTCAGGGTTACCAAGTGTTTGGTGGAGATGAGCTAAGCACTAAAAAAATGCTTTGTAAACAGCAATAAACAAGAAAAAGCCCGAAAATCGGCAGTTTTCCACAGGTTTTTAGCCTTGCGCGCCCCCTTTATAGCTAAAGTTGCAAAAAAAGCGGCTGTCAACTGCAGTTTTACTGGCATTCGTCAATCGGAGTTTTGGCAGGCATACGCGTAAAAATATAGTTACGCAGCGGTCGCGGAATACACATCGCCAACTGCGCCATCCAATACAGTCCCAGCGGAAACGCAATACGCAGCTTTTCTTCTTCCAACGCATTCTTAATACGAAACGCCGCCTCTTCTGCCTCCAGCAACAACGGCATCGGAAAGTCGTTCTTGTCCGTCATTGGGGTGCGGATATAGCCAGGGCAAATGACCGACACTATTATATTATGCTTGGCAAGCGATCCGCCCAGCGCCTCCCCCCACACACGCACGGCTGCTTTGCTGGCGCAATAAGCCGGCGCACCGGGATAGGCAACAAAACTCGCTACCGAGCTCATAATCGCAAGCTGTCCTTTGCCCCGCTCCTTCATCGCTTCCACAAGCGGCAATACGGTGTTTGCTACACCACGTATATTCACATCTAATAATTGTTTGGTTTGATGCGCACTTTCTGTTTGGCCGGATGTGCCACCCGATATGCCCGCATTGGCAATCACCAGATCAACCGGATGCTGTGCATCAAATGCCACCATCCAGTCATGCAATGCTTCATCATCACGCACGTCAATTGTGCAGGTATGCACCTCAGCGCCATTTGCACGGCATGTCTCGGCCACTTCACTCAGCCGTGGCTCGTTGCGCCCCGTTAGCCCCAGCACAATACCGTGCCCGGCATAGGCTTTAGCCAGTGCGGCGCCCAGCCCGCTGGACGCACCCGTAATAATAATGTGTTCAGCTATTGCCATAAGGCGGAAAATGCAGCCCCTTTGGCGACTCGGTAAACAGCTCAAAGCCGTCTGCCGTGACTGCCAGCGAATGCTCGAACTGACAGGACAGCGAACGATCACGCGTGGTCACCGTCCAGCCATCATGCTTGGACAGTTTGGTGCCCGCCTTGCCCGCATTCAACATCGGCTCAACGGTGAAGAACATCCCCTCTTCCAGCTGCGCGCCAGTGCCCGCTTCGCCGTAATGCAGAATGTTCGGCGCAGAGTGGAACACTTTGCCCAACCCATGGCCGCAATATTCGCGCACGATCGACACGCCCTCTGCCTCGGCGAACACCTGAATCGCATGACCAATATCGCCTACGGTTGCGCCGGGCTTCACCTGCTCGATACCGCGCATCATCGCGTCATAGGTAATTTGCGTAAGCCGCTTGGCTTTAATCGGAGGGTTGCCCACCCAATACATGCGACTCGTATCGCCATGCCAGCCATCCACAATCGAGGTAACATCCACATTCACCACATCGCCGTCTTTCAGCACTTTATCGTCTGGTATGCCGTGGCACACCACATGGTTCACCGAGGTACAGCACGACTTTGGAAAACCACGATAGCCCAGTGGTGCGGGCACCGCGCCCGCTTCAGTAATGCGCTTATGCACATATTCATCAATGGCCAGCGTGGTCATGCCGGGCTCAATCATATCAGTCAATTCATCCAGAATTTCAGCCGATAAGCGCCCTGCTTTACGCATGCCCTCGTAATCTTCTTTCGAATGAATCGTAATTCCTTTTACGCTCGTCATAAAATGTCCTATCTTTATGAGCCATAGTTATAACGAATGATTCTAAAATTACCAGTGTAGGAACATGACCGATTCAACCGCTAGCGTAGTCCTTATCGGCAACGAGATTCTCTCAGGCCGCACCCCCGATCAAAATCTCAGCTATATCGGCCTGAAGCTGGCAGATGCAGGCGTGCGATTGCGCGAAGCGCGTATCATCCCCGACGACGAACAGGTAATCATCGATACCGTCAACGAATTGCGCGCACGCGACAGCTACGTATTCACCACCGGCGGCATCGGCCCCACGCATGACGACATCACCTCGGCCACCATTGCCAAAGCGTTTGACGTGCCGCTCATTCGCCACCCCGAGGCCGAAAAGATTCTGCTCAAACATTACCGCCCCGAAGATGTGAATGATGCACGGATGAAAATGGCAGACATACCCGACACTGCCCTGCTCATCCCCAACCCGGTAAGTGCGGCGCCCGGCTTTCGCATTGGCAATGTGTTTGTGATGGCCGGAGTGCCACGCATTATGCAGGCCATGATGGATTACATCGCCCCCACACTGGAAGGTGGACCGCCTGTGCGCAGCGCCTCGATGGAAGTGTTCAAACCCGAAGGCGACATTGCCGATGCGGTCACCGCAACGCAGGCAATCTATCAGCAAGTAGAGATCGGGTGTTATCCATTACTACGCAACGGCAAGCTGGCCTCCACGCTGGTGCTTCGCTGCAATGACGCATCTATCCTCGAGGAATGCAGCCACCACATGCAGCAAGCCATGCAGGCACTGGGCGCTGAAGTAAAACTGCTTAACAGCTAGAAATTATAGCGCACGCCATATTCGACGGAATGGGTTTCGAACTCATGTTCAAACCGCCCACCATTTGCTGTGGTCACCTTGATATCCTCGGTGGTGAAATAGCGATAGCCAAGATTGAAAGTCCAGCTCGGCAAATCCAGCGGTGCATAGCTTAGCCCTACCATTCCCTGATACGCGAAGTCGCCTTCCGTATCGTCGATATTCAATGTCTGGGTGTCATATTGGTGTGAGGCATAGCCTACACCGCCGCCAATATAAGGCGCCAATGCCATGCCTGTATCCACATCATAATACGCATTAACCATAAGCGCATGGCTTTCCATACTGCCGCCAAACCCGCCCGGGGTCATGCTGCTGACCAGATCATCAAAGTCCGCTTCGCGGTAATGCCATTCTGCATCAAAGCGCCACGCGCCCATGCTGCTGCGCCAGGCTGAAGGCACAATGCCCACTTTGGCCACGGCCGCATATTCCAGGTCATATTCGAGGGTGCCAATGGGTGTGCCATTCAGCGTTGTGTCGCTTTCTTCCGGCCACAGAAACTCGCCATGCGCTCCAATATAATAATCATTGGCCATTGCCGCAGACGATACAAGCGTAGCCGTTGCGGCCAGCATTCCCAGCATTGCGTTCATACACACTCCCACCATTGCATTTTACTGTTATGCAGACGGTCTTAGCCATCTTGCTGACATCACTGTATTATCAGCTTACAGCAAGCAGAAGCGCTACTTCCAGCTTATCCCCAGAAAAGATTTTGAATTCGCTCGCACTGTGCCCATATGAACACAGCGGCAATACGCTATTACGCTAGTATGAAAATGCTAGAAGCGGAATTGTGCACTCGCCTCGATGCCGTGTGACATATAGTCATGCTCAAGCGTGCCGCCTGTGTTGGTGGTATATTCCGGATCAGACATCGAGAAGAAGCGATAGCCAAGCCCCCACGCCGTATGCGGCATGCTCTCAGGCTCATAGTTCAAACCGACCATACCCTGATAAGCAAACACAGAGTCTGACGAGGTCGGAATCGCATTGCTGGCAAATTCAACATCGGCCCAGCCAATACCGCCGCCCAGATAAGGCGTCCAACGGCTATTGCTTTTAATGTCATAATACAGGTTGAGCATATAAGCATCGACTTCCAAATCGCCTGGTAGCGACGCATTGCCCGCACCAGCCACGCTCAAATTGTCAAAACCAACATCGCGGCGTGTATATTCTGCTTCAATGCGCATATTATCCAGCACGGTATTGCTCACATACGGGCGATACCCCAGCGAAATACCCGCAGCCCAGCCTGTGTCGTATTCGATCTCACTGTTGCCCGCGCCGCTTTCAATGTCACTGTCCTGCACATAACTCAGCTCACCATGCACACCGATATACCAGTTAGGCCAGTTATCAGCGCGGGGCGCTTCAGCATAATAATTTTGCGCGAAAGCAGCGCCGCTGAGCAAGGTTGTGCTGGCAATTACGGCTGAAAATAAGGTCTTCACAGTAGCTTCTCCGTGTTTTATACGAGTGGTTCGTGCAAGCTATATATAGTATTCTCCACATAGCATAACCATAGATGCGCGATTTGCAATTGCTATCTTTGCTTCGCCTGCTATAACCTCCGTCGAGGTTTTAACGTGCCCGCGTGGCGGAATTGGTAGACGCTGCGGACTTAAAATCCGTTGACCGCAAGGTCGTGCCGGTTCAAGTCCGGCCGCGGGTACCACCTCAATCGCCGCTCTGACAGCCACAAGCGAGATAAATGGATGGCACAAAACGACAGCCCCGCGCAAATCATCATATTAGGCCCGCATCGCTCTGGCACGTCGCTTACCACGCGGCTTGTCAACCTGATGGGGGCATGGTTTGGCGAAGACAGCGACTCAATTGGCCAGAACGAAGAGAACCCCAAAGGCTTCTGGGAACGCCGCGATGTCATCGCACTCAATGACGAGATTCTGCAAGCGCATAATTGCAGCTGGTATGACCTGTCGCAATGGCCGCTGAATGGCAGCGAAACACCAGACGCCGCGCCCAAGAAAAAGATCGACACCGCCATTAAGCGCTGGGTGAAAGAGATGAACAGCCATGGTGATTGGGTGGTCAAAGACCCGCGCATGTGCCACACACTGCCCTACTGGTTGCCGCATCTGAACAATCCCGTCATTGTCATGACACACCGCCACCCGCTGGAGATTGCGCAGTCGCTGCGTACACGCAATATGTTCCCGCTGCACACAGGTCTGGCGCTCTGGGAATATGCGATGGTGAGCATTTTCAATGCCACGCGTCACCTTCCCGTCATCCATTCCTATCACAATGCCATGCTGCACGACCCGGTCGGTTGCACCAAAGAGCTCTACACCGCGCTATCTACACACGCGCCTCAGCTGAAATTGCCAGAAACAGTGGAGATTGAACAGTTTGTCAGCCCCGATCTGCACCGAGAAAAGGCAAAGGATGAAGACCGCGCACGTTTCTTAAGCGACTTTCAGAATCAATTATGGGGCTATTGCAAGGCGCCCGATACATTGCCTAATGACGCATTGAATTATAATAAACGTAGCCGTGAGTTTTTTCTGCTCACCGAGTTGGCGTTTGCGCTTCAAAAAGAACGGCTGGAAAAATCAGAGCTGGCACATGAAAAGCGCATTCTGGAACACGAGCTGCAAGAAGCCAATCAGGCACGTGAGGCCATTCAAAGCGCGTTCGACACCGAATTAGCCAACAACAAGCAATTGCTGGCAGAACTGGAAGACACGCAAGCCAGCCTGCATGCTAGCAATCACGAGCTGAATGCGATTAAGCGTTCTAAGATATGGCGTTTGCGCTGCGCACTTGCACGCCTCGTAGGGCGCGCCTGAGCCTATTGCTGACGGTAATACGCTACCATCTGCAAATTACGCGGGTGATCCCAATCACCTATAAACTGGCATTTCCAGCCAGTATCCTGCGCGCAATATTCCAGATCATTGAGGGTATAGTGGTATGGCGCGGCAATATCACGCGTCACAACCTCTTCATAGCGCGCTTTCTCGGTAGGATGCGTCAGCGGCTCATTCACCGCATGGAAGTCAGGGCAAAGGGCAAAGCTGACAAACACCACACTATTGTCATGTGCATGGGCCTCCAAATGGCGCAGCATATGCCGCAAATGACTAACAGGCCAACGGCTGGAAAATCCATGCGCCATCGCCACATCGAATTTTCGTTCCTCCATAAAACTAAAGTCCAGCACTCCGTCCGTGCTCACCTGTGCTGGGCTCAGGCGCGAGCGCTGTTTATGGCTAAGATGCTTCTTGATGCCACTTTCAACCAGCTCCGCATGCCCTTCCGTCGCCAGATAATGCGTCGGTTGCAGATAGTTCAGCAATCGCCTTGCAAGCCGCATTGTGCCACACCCGACATCCAGAAAAGTGTGTTGTGCATTCAGTCCTTGCGACAGCAAAAACTCATACTGTGCATCGCTGACATCTTCTTCCAGCAGCGGTAATGCACTCGGGCTTTCAGCTATATCAGCTGATGATGAAACAGGGTCGTTAGCAGGTGTTTTAGTGAGGGGAAACATGCATGCCTCATATCTAGTTTTCACCTATCTTCAACATGATAGGGAGACCTGGCAACCTCTAAAACCGCTTGACAGCGCTAAGCCTTAGCCACCATCCGCTTAGCTTGTGGATAAATATCCAAATTGCGCGAGCGCTGGGCGGCCTAGCGCCTCCAGCTGGGCTACTAATTGGCTGTCTTCCTTTTTCCAGCGTCCCAGTGACGACGGTTTTTGCACCAAATGCAATAATGCGTCAGGCTGCACATCCTCCACACCAGCAAATGCTAGCAGCCGTGCAATTTCTGCTTCAGGCTGTGCGCACATATCTTCCAGATTCACACGCAGATAGCGATCTTTCAGCTCACGTGCACCAAAGGCCGCCACCTCTCGGTTACATTTATCCCACAGGCGAATCGCTGCACGCGGGCAATCCTGCGTGTAATGCTCGCCAAACAGGGCTGTAAAATGCTTGGTAGGAGGGTTCTGGTTAGACGAAAACGCAATATCCCGTCCATCACGTACCACATGCACAAAACGCATATCAGGCAGCAGCGCATTCAACATCGGCAGCGCATAATAGCTGCGCGGATGCTTCCAGCCCCACCGCGCTTTGTCTGCAGGCTTATCTGCAATATGGCGCTGCAACGCTTTAATCAATGCCTTCATCGAACGACCAGGCACATCTTCCAACGCATAATCAAGCGTGCCAGTGCGTTGCAAAATAGGGTTGATATATTCGTTAACAAAGGGCTCCAGCATCATTGCATCGCCCGGCTCATTCAAATCAGAGCCAGTATAATAGCCAGTCGCATCCATCATTTGCTGAAACAAACGTGTGCCCGAACCACCCGTTGCACCCACCACAAGCGGCGCGCTCAGGCCAGCAGAGGTCTGTTTCCAACGATACTTGTTACACCAAATCATGCTTGTTTTTCAGCTTTCTGCGATGCACGCACCTGCGTGCTTGGTTCGATGTTAAAATGCACCAAACCACTTTGCGGCGTCAATGTTTTCTCTGCCACCTTGAACATTAATGCATCGATAATACGGTGCAAAAACACGCGCTCACCCTCTTCCATAGCCGATGCGCCGCAGTTCAGATAATAATTGCCAGCGCGCAGATTACAATCAAATGCGAATGCCACTTCCACCACGGAACCCGCCTCAACATGCGCAATGGTTTCACCTTCATTGGCGGTGCCCGAACCACCGAGCGGCAAGCCGCTTGGCGTTTTCATCTGCATGCCACACCGCACCTCAGTGGCTGCTTTTTCAAACTGCACTTCATAACGATAAACATAACGCTCACCCGGGTGCAGCACATCCACCGCAGCACCGTCTACCGTTTCCATCCGCGGATTTATAATCTCCGCCCCGCGCGAGCCATAATGCATGGCGGTTTCAGGCCGCTTCACAGGTGTTTTTGCCTGTGCAGCCTGCTGCTGCGCATCGTCGCTGTTGGCCCAGTCACCGCGCATAATCGCTTCACGTATCTGCGGTTGGCGTTCAGGCGCGGCATATATCAGACGCTGATACTGATCCAGCACTGGCTTGGGTGCAGCATCCATCAGCACCTCACCCGCATCCACCAAAATCGCGCGGTCGCACAATTCCATCACCATACGTTCCGAATGCGACACAAATAAAATGGTTGCGCCCTGCTCTTGCATTTCGCGCAGGCGTGCAAAACATTTACGCTGAAATGCCTCATCACCAACGGCCAGCGCTTCATCGACCACCAAAATATCGGGATCAACCGCTACTGCTATGGCAAAGGCAAGCCGCACATACATACCGCTGGAATAGGTTTTTACCGGCTGGTTCAAATGCACATCTTCCAGCCCTGAGAAGGCGACAATCGCCTCATAACGCGCGTCAATCTCGTCATGTGACAGGCCCAGAATAGCGCCATTAAGATAGATATTCTCGCGCCCTGAGAATTCAGGGTTAAACCCCGCGCCCAACTCCAGCAATGCCGAAATGCGCCCCTGAATGTCCATCACGCCGGCGCTTGGCGTCAAAATACCGCACACAATTTGCAGCAACGTCGATTTGCCAGAACCATTGCGGCCAACAAGCCCAACCGTTTCACCCCGCTGCACGTTCAACGTAACATCGCGCAACGCCTCAAACTCTCGAAAATAGCAGCGCATACTGCCCAGAAACATTTGTTTCAGGCGGTCTTCAGGGCGATCATAAATACGGTATTGTTTGCGTATAGCTCTAAGCGCAATAGCAGGATTGGCCGTCATAAAAATATGCCTGTATTAATTATCACCTGCGCTTACGGGTTTTATCTTACGCAACTCAGCCAGCTCTTCTGTAACATCACGCGCTTTCTGAGGGCTCATACCTGCCAGCACAGGCGCGACTTTACGCTCAGACATCTGGTCAATTACTTCCAGCAGAATTGGCATGTCCATCTCATTGAAAATAGCCGCCGCATCTTTTGGCTTCATATTTTCATAAATTTTAACCAGCGAATTCACCTGCGCTTCTTCATGCTTCTCATATTGCTTCAACAGCACCTGCGTCTGCTCTTGCAGCGTTTTCATTTCTTTAATCTTATCGTCGATGCGCATTTCAGTCGCATCCAGCAATTTTTCGCGCATCTCCAGCCCGCGCTCGCGCTCTTGCAGCTCTTTACGGCGCTCGCCCAGACTTTGCAACAAATCCAGCTCTACCTGGCTATAGCCTTCACGTTCTTTACGCATATCACGCGGCGCCTGCTCTTCTTCATCCAAACTCGCCAGATCCACATCATCCGCGCTGGCAGCGCCTTCACCACTCTCGCCTGCTTCTGTGGCTTCGGCGGTTGTTGCCTCTTCTTCTGCAATCGCCGACGAGGCAAGCATTGCATCAGATAACGCGCGTGAGCCTGTCACCACATCGCTCACTTTCAGGCCAAAGGCAATCAGCATCAGCATCATCGCAATAGGCAGAATCCGCACACGCGGCACAGCGCTCAAACGTCTGCCTTGCGCCCCGCGCAGTCGCATCGCCGAACGCAACATACGGCGCGAAGGCTGACGCCGCGCGCTATATCTGAGTTGCTGTTCTGAGGTTTTATCCGCCATTATGCTTTGCTATTAGTCTTCATTGCTTCAAACAATTCCTGCTCGGCCTTGGAGCGCAAACGCGCCGTTGGCGCTTTCTTACGCTCTTCCGCGCTCACAGGTTTACGACCCGACACTTTTTCTAACACCGAATCCAGCGCTGCGCGCTTGTCATCGCCACTCTCACCAGCCTCAGCATCGCCTTCTTTCGCCAGTTTTGACGCCCCACCCCGACGCGTCACCTTGTCGCGGACGGCTGCAGCAAACTCTTCCTTATCATTATCGCGGCCACCCGATGCACGAGGATTTATCCGCCCTGCATTACCGCGCGGGCTCTCACTGCGCGCCGAACCCGGCGTTGGCTTGGCTGCATCACGCCCACCGCGGATACCACCTTCCATACGGTCAGCCAGCTTGCTGCCCTTCTCAATCATAAACTGCAGATCATCGGCCAGATAATTCGCTTTATCCAGACGGTGTTGAATATTATCGCTAATACGTTTGCTGGCGTCATGTATCTCGGCAATGCTGGCGGTCGCCCGTGATGTGGACTCATCAAATTCGCGGATGATGGTGGCCAGCTCGCTTTTACTGTCCTGCAACACACGAATACGCTTATTGAGCTTGAAGCTCATGATAATCGTCACAAACAACAGCAGGGCCAGCAGGCTATCGACTACCAGCGTCAAAATAATGCTATCCATTAGTTACCCTCTTTAGCTCGCCTAATTTCCTGATTGAGAGATACGGCAATTTTATCTCCCACACGTCCGAGCTTCCCTGTTGTCAGTGGCACACTGCCACACCGCAATTTCACGGCATCATTGGGCTTGCAGTCCAGCAGCAGCGTATGCCCCACCTTGAAATCGACTACATCGCCTAAGCTAATCTTTTTCTCGTCCAGAACGACTTCTATGTCAATGTCCGTGTTCTGCACTTCACGGCCCAAATGGCGTTCCCACATCGAATCCTGACCAAATTTCTCACCCATAAACATTTGAAGCAATAGGTCACGAATCGGCTCCAAGGTATTGTGCGGGAACAATATTTCGATAATGCCACCACGCTCATCCATATCCACACGCAGGCGCACCAGCAAGGCCGCATTGTTCGGACGCGTGATGGTGGCAAAGCGCGGGTTATTTTCCAGACGGTCAAACTGGAACGTGATAGGGCTGAGCGGATCAAACGCCGCACTCATATCGTGCAGCACAATTTCCACCATCTTCTTCACTATATCCTGCTCGATCGTGGTGTATGGCCGGCCTTCAATTTTGATTGGACGCGCCGAACGGCGACCACCAAGCAGCACATCCACCGTCGAATAAATCTGCGAGCTGTCAACTGTCACCAACCCGAAATTCTCCCACTCCACCGCACGGAACACACCCAGCAACGCGGGCAGCGGGATCGAATTAAGGTAGTCGTCAAAGCGGAGCGAGGTCATCGAATCGATGCTGACATCTACATTATCAGAGGTGAAATTACGCAGCGACGACGATAGCATGCGCACCAGACGGTCAAAGACCACCTCCAGCATCGGCAACTTCTCATACGCCATCAGGGACTTATCGAGAATCGCCTTAATACCGGTGTTAGAATCGCCTTCATCCTCGGCACTATCAAAGCCAAGCAACAGGTCAATTTCGTCCTGATTCAGAACGCGGGCGTCTGCGTCATCGCCCTCTTCTCCACCTTCGCCGCCTTCTCCGGCGGCAGCGGCGTCTGCATCACCTTCCGCATCATCCCCTTGCTCTTCGAGCATGGATTCCCATTCAGCGGCGGCATCTGCGTCCATATCTTCTTCGGAATTTTCTTCTGCCATAGCGTATTGTGCCGAGTTTAATTGTTATTAAAGTGTTTGATTAACTTACATAGTTTAGTTTACTACAATCTCGTTAAAAAGTATATCCTTCACCTGCACAGGGTGCACCGCCTTGTTTACACGGCCAAGCAACTCTTCGCGCAGACGATACAAGCCCGCCGAACCCGACAGGTCGCTCGCACGCAGCTCGCGCAGATAGGTGTTGAATGCATCTTCAATGCGGGGACGATAGGCATCCATCTGCGCTACCGCTTCCTGACTGGTCAATTCCAGTGTCACTTTCATCTTCAGAAAACTGGTCTTTTTCGAGCCGCTGCTCAAATTCACCAGAAATTCCGGCAATTCGTAATACACAGGCGCACCTGCGACCACTTCGCCATTTTCATTTGCCGCAGGCTGGCTTTCGCTCGCCTCTTCTTCTGTCTGCTCTGCCACTTCTTCTGTTGCGTCACCGCCTCCCAGCACGCCACCAAAGAACAGCCCTGCGCCAATGCCGCCTAACAACAGCACCGCTACGATCAAAATAAGAATTTTCTTTTTGCCGCCGACTTCTTTGCCTTCAAGCTCATCATCGTTTTCTTCGGCGATATCTTCTTCTTCTGCCATGGTGCCCCTGTTATTTTTACATTTATCTATTCAGCATTGCATACATACACTATGTAGCTTGCAAAATACAGACCAAATACAGCATTATAGCGCTTCCCCGTTATACAGCCGTCAATTTTGTTGCGCAATGAGCAAATTTTGCCTAGCCCTGTAACGCATACGGTCACCCCCTCAGCACACGCCGCGCCCATATGCTTATAATTCAACACATTACCCGCTGGCACAGAACATGCATTGTTAGTGAGCGAACGACAACGACGGGGCTTTGTAACCATGGATAATAGTATATATATCTCGCTTTCGGGTCAGCTCGCACAATTCCGTAAAATGGATGTGGCAGCTAACAATATTGCTAATGCTGACACCACAGGCTTTAACTCAGAACATATGATGTTCACCGATTATCTGGTGGATGACGGCAACCGCAACAAGATGGCATTTGCGCAGGACATCTCGTCCTATCGCAACCTAAGCCGCGGCGCGTTGAATGTGACGGGCAATCCATTTGATATGGCGATTAGCGGCCCGGGTTATTTTCAGGTGGAGACGCCCCAGGGCGTTCGCTACACCAAAGCAGGTAATTTTCAGCTGGATCCAGCTGGCACGCTGGTAACACAACAGGGTTTCCCTGTGCTTAGCCCCGACGGCCAGCCGATCGTGTTCGAACAAGGTGACACTAACATCCGCGTAGGCGAGAACGGGGTTATTTCGGTCAATGAAGGCGAAGACCGCGGACAGGTTGGCGTAGTAGAATTTGCCGATGAGCAGAGCATGAAACGCCTGAACGCCACCCTATACGAAACCGACCAACCAGCCCTTGAACAAGCCGAGGCACGACTCTTGCATGGTACGTTGGAGAAGTCGAACGTGAACGCTATTGGCGAAATGGTGCAAATAACCAAATTGTCGCGCGCCACCAGCAGCACCGCTAAATTTATTGAGGTGATGTATGATCTGGAGCGCAAGACAGGTAACACCTACACCAAAGCAGGGAAGTAATTAGAAAGACAAGTAAGGAGCCACCACTATGATGAGGTCTTTTGATATCGCAGCCACGGGGATGCAGGCACAACAGCTGAATGTTGATGTGACATCGCACAACCTGGCCAACCAAACCACCACCGGCTACAAGTCGCAGCGCGCCGAATTTCAGGATTTGATCTATGAAGAGCTGCGCCGCGTGGGCACCAACTCTTCCGATCTGGGCACCATCGTGCCAACCGGTGTGCAGTTGGGTCTGGGTGTAAAAACCGGTGCGATCTACCGTAACACCGAACAAGGCACCGTGAAAATGACTGAAGGCGCGCTGGATGTCGCCATTCAGGGCAATGGTTATTTTCAGGTGGAACTGCCTGATGGAGACATCGGCTACACCCGTAACGGCGCATTCAAACTGAGCCCGGACGGTGAAATCGTAACTATGGACGGCTATATCGTTCAGCCAGCGATTGCTGTGCCCGATGATGCAATCGACATTTCCATCAACGCCTCGGGCGAAGTGGAAGTCACCATTGATGGGCAGGTTGACCCAGCCAACCTTGGCCAGCTGGAAGTCGTCACCTTCATCAACCCACCGGGTCTGAAAGCCATCGGTGACAATATGTTCCTAGAAACCGCCGCATCGGGCGACCCTATTCTGGGTATTGCAGGTGAAGATGGCGTGGGTACCATTCTGCAAGGCTATCTGGAGAACTCGAACGTAAATCCGGTAACGGAGATCACCAACCTGATCGTGGCACAACGTGCCTACGAGATGAACTCGAAAGTGATCACCGCATCGGATGAAATGCTGCAAGCATTGAACCAGTCAGCGTAACAAACGGCATCAGACCGTAGCTGAATAAAGCAAAGGACGTAATAACATGACGACGATGATACAACACACATTACGCTGGATAGGCGCGCTACTATGCGTGGCTATCCCTCTCAGTGTGGCGGCTCAACCTTCCACCAGCTTTCGCATCACCACCAACGATGTTGAAGCAAAAGTGGCAGAAGAGCTGGCGCAATTGGGCGCAGGCGAAAAAGTGGAAACCATGCTTATAGGGCACAATAACAATGTGGTCTATCGCAGTGGCAAGCCGGTTTCCTTTGAGATTGCCGCGCTCGACTATGAGGCGACATCATCGCGCTGGCAAGCCGACGTGAACGTAATGTATGGCGATTCATTGGTAGAGAGCATAGCGGTCAGTGGCCGTTATGACGAGCTGATCGAAGTGCCGGTGTTGGTAAGTCGTCTGCATGCGTCCGACGTGATTGAAGAGGCAGACATCGACTGGGTAGAATTCCCGCTCGACCGCCTGCGCAAAGACACCATCACGGATCCGTCGCGTCTGTATGGCAAATCGCCACGACGCACCATTTCCCCCAATCGCCCCATCCGCACCGCCGAGGTGACCTCACCACGTGTGATGGAACGCGGCGATCTGGTGCAAATGGAGTATCACACACCATACATGACCATCCGTACCATGGGCGAAGTGCTGGACGAAGCCGGCAAAGGCGAGCTGGTGCGTGTGCGCAACACGGACAGTCATGTTATCGTGCAAGCTGAAGTCATATCAGCCAACGAAGTAAGAATCAGCTCGTTAAACCACCTGCCGGTGAACCCGAGGAGATAATGACAATGCAAAAGACGACCACCTATATAACCATCGCGCTGGCTGCACTGACGCTTAGCGCATGCAGTCAGAAGATTGATAAGCTGAGCAACATCGGTAAAGCGCCGCCCTTGGCGCAGGTAGAAAACCCGCATGTACGCCCAGACTATAAACCCCTCACATGGCCCCTGCCCGATCCAGAGCCTGAGTCGGCAAAATATGCCAACTCGCTATGGCAGCCGGGTGCCCGCGCCTTCTTCCGCGACCAGCGCGCCGCCCGTGTAGGCGACATTCTGCGCGTACGCGTAGAGATAAACGACAAGGCAGAAGTCGATAACGAAACCTTGCTGGAGCGTAGTACGAACGAAAACGTGCCTATGCCAACGGTAGGCTGGATAGGCTCGAAATTCTTACCCAGCGGTGAGAATCTATTCAGCGTTAACACCTCGGCCGACAATGAAGGCATTGGCGAGATTGAGCGTGAGGAAAAGATTACCACGCAAGTCGCCGCTATCGTAACGCAGATTTTGCCTAACGGTAATATGGTGATTGATGGCAGTCAGGAAATTCAGGTGAATTTTGAAGTGCGCGAAATCGGCATCAAGGGCGTGATTCGCCCAGAGGACATTGAGTCGGATAACACGATTGATTCCTCCAAAATCGCCGAAGCGCGCATCACCTATGGTGGCCGCGGTCAGCTAAGCGAACGCCAGCAACCACGCTGGGGCACGCAAGCGATCGACATCATATCACCATTCTAATAGATCAAAGGACTATCCAAGCAGTCATGGCGTGTCGCAAGGCACGCCATTTTTTTACGCGCACCATTACAGCGCACGCGCTATAAATAACTACATAATTAAAGAGAAAAAGAGAGATTAGAGGCCGAGAGAGTGTCCGTCCTGACTAACGCCTACGCAAGATGGCGACAACGACCCCAGCTCACACGGATCAACATCGTGCAATTCACGCTGCGCTTGCGACACGTCCACGCCTGGCTGTTGAACCTCAGGCTGTGATGGCCCTTGAATACCCACTTCCAATTGTTGTGAAACACCGCCATCGCGGCTAAGTGGGTTCAGGCCTGAAAAGAAGTTGCCTACGCCTGCGCTAATAGACTGCCCCGTGTCGGCAATGGCTGCACTTGCACCGCCAAAAATGGCTTTGTCAGCATCCATAAAGCCATTCGCGCTGCGCTCACACGCTTCGCTTAACGCACCGAATGCACTACCAAAAATCGGGGGAGCGCCACCTATGGCACATGCATCCTCACAGCCTTTCGATACTTGCGCTGTGGCGTATAATGCTGCACCTAAAATGTGACCAAACATAACTTTCCTTTCCCCTTCATTATACAGCAAAACCCTAACAAAAGGTTAAGAAGTTTTGTGAAGCTTTTATGAAGGAAAGGCTAGTACAACCCTCATTTAGCCCAGAAGCGGCTTACAAGCTGCGCTCACCATCCAAACGGAAGACAAAACACGCCTCTTTATGCGCTTGTAGCTTCTTACAGGCCGATTTTGCCTCATACTCCGACAAATTGGCTAGGCGTGCACGGTGCACACTGCGATTGCTGCTACCGCTATCGGTAATAGCCACCTTAGAGTCCTGCAATGCGTCACGCGCCAACTCCACGGCCTTTGCCGCTGCTTTCAGCGCATCCTGCTCGCTGCGGAAAGCCCCGACCTGAATGCCCCAACCTTCGACAATGTCTTTGGCCGAACGGGAAGATTGCAGGCTAGCCAGTTGGAATTCCAACGTGCCCGGAGGCGCTTTCATCGCTTTTTTCGGCGCAGGCTTAGGCGCTGAAGGCTCCGCTTTTTGTGGCTCTGGGTCAGAAATAAAACGAATGAACTGCTTAGGCTTCTCTTGCACAACCGCCTCCACGGCCGATGCAGGCACGACCGCACGCGACACACTTGCCACCTTCACAGGCGCTGCCGCCGCCGCTACATTCGCCGCAACACCGCTGGGGCGCAAAATAGGCTTAGGCGCAGCACTGGCAAAGGCACGTGGGCGATCGCCGCGTTGCGCCAAACGTGTATAGCTACGGTCAATCAAATCAACCATATGGTCATCACGGCTACGGCTAGTCTTGCCGCCCATCACCACGGCTACCAGATTATATCCGTCTTTACGCACCGAGGTCACCAGATTGAATCCTGAGGCATTAATATAGCCGGTTTTGATACCGTCTACCCCGTCATAGCGCTTCAACACACGGTTATGGCCGGTAATGGTTTTGCCATTCCAGGTAAAGCGGTCATATTTGAAGAAATGGTAATATTGCGGGAAATCACGACGCAAAGCGATACCAAGCTTCGCCATGTCGCGCGCTGTGGTGTATTGCTTGCGATCGGGCAGACCATGCGGGTTGCGGAACACGGTGTGACGCATACCAAGCTCGCGGGCTTTGTTGGTCATATCCAGCGCGAACTTCCATTCTGATCCGCCGAGATATTCTGCCACCACAATCGACACATCATTGGCAGACTTCACCACCAACGCCTTAATCGCATCCTCAACCGAGATCGACTCTCCCTGTTTCAGATAAAGCTTGGAAGGCTGTTGGGCTGCTGCCTTTGCCGACACGGGCATGCGCGTGCGCATACTCACATCGCCCTGACGCAGCGCGTCAAACAGCAAATAGAGCGTCATCATTTTGGTAAGCGATGCCGGATAGCGACGTGCGTCTGCATTATCCTGATAAAGCACCTCGCCCGTATCCGCATCCATCACCAAACCAGCATATTTTGGGTTTGCCATGGCTGGCGTAGATAGCAGAGCTACGGAAATAAAAAGGCTTAGCGTAATCCGTATGATGCGCTGCATAAAATAGTCCTTAGTGCGAGTCATTCGTCCTTAATACCGTATGTTGTAACGTATCCTGCCTAGCTAAACAAGATTTAGATAAAATTGTATCATATCATATATGGTATTTTTATTCGAGTGTGGCGAGCTCGCTCAACTGCGTCATACCGAACGCATAAAAGTTCACTTCCACCGCCACCGCATTCAAATTGCGGTAAAAGCGTTCCGCGGAATCATTATTGTGCAGCACCGTGAACGACATCCACTCACCACCAAGTTTCAGCGCACGTTGTGCGGCTGTGCTCAGCAGCATCTTACCGATGCCCTGGCGACGGTATTCATCGCGCACCACAATATCACCCAAATGCATTCCATGCGCCCCTGAGCCCAGGTCAAAGCCCGGATAGCACATAGCAAAGCCAATCGGCTCACCCGCCAACTCAGCGATAATAAATTGAAGCTCTGGCGCTTTGCCACTGGTCAGCGCATGCTGTAATGCGGCTGGCTGCACGGTAATTTCTTCGCCTTCATGCGAAGCTAATTCCTGCACCAACGCCATTAAACTGTGGATATCATCCTCATTCGCGTCCCGAATTACCAGTTCGCTCTTGTCTATATCCACCGAATCGTTTTTAATCATTGCCCTATGCTCGACGACACAATTACAACCACAACTAATTCTAGCACAGCACAGGCAACTCTTCCACCATATCTTAGCGCGCTCAATCCCGAGCAGCAAAGTGCGGTGCAAGCAGTAGATGGCCCCGTGCTGGTGTTGGCAGGCGCAGGCACAGGCAAAACCCGCGTACTTACTACGCGTATCGCCCACATTATTATGCAGGGCAAAGCCTTCCCCGGTCAGATTCTCGCTGTAACTTTTACCAACAAAGCCGCTAATGAGATGAAAGAGCGGGTGGAAAAACTGCTCCATCACGGGGACGAGGACACCCCACCCACCGCCTCTGGCACATGGCTGGGCACGTTCCACTCCATCGGCGCAAAGATTCTGCGACGGCATGCAGAGCTTATCGGCTTTTCGCAAGACTTCACCATTCTGGACGCGGACGATCAGATTCGCCTGCTCAAACAGATCATCAGCGAGCAGAATATCGACAACCAGCGCTATCCCGCCAAACTGCTCATGTCAGTCATCCAAAGCTGGAAAGATAAAGGCTTAACACCCGAAAAGCTGGACGCCGCCCACAGTGAGGATGGCACGGGCGGGCTGGCCTACCGCCTCTACCCTATTTACCAGCACCGCCTGAAAACCCTGAACGCCATGGATTTCGGCGACCTGCTACTACATTGCCTGAGCTTATTTACCGAGCACCAGCATATTCTCAACGAATACACGCATCGTTTCAAATATATCCTCGTCGACGAGTATCAGGACACCAACATCGCACAATATCTCTGGCTACGCCTGCTCTCCATCGGCCATAAGAATATCTGTTGCGTCGGCGATGACGACCAGTCCATCTATGGCTGGCGCGGTGCGGAAGTCGGCAATATCCTCAAATTTGAGAAAGACTACCCCGAAGCCAAAATCATACGGCTGGAACGCAACTACCGCTCCACCCCTCACATTCTGGCCGCCGCATCCGGCCTCATTGCGCATAACAAGGGGCGCATGGGCAAAACGCTATGGACTGACGAATCCGACGGCGAATTAGTCCGGATTAAGTCGATATGGGATGACGGCGAAGAAGCGCGCTTTGTCGGCGAAGAAATTGAAGCATTCCAGCGCGATGGCATATCGCTCGACGAAATGGCCGTGCTGGTGCGCGCAGGCTACCAGACCCGCTCGTTTGAGGAACGCTTCATCACGCTTGGCGTGCCCTACCGTGTGATCGGCGGCCTGCGATTCTACGAGCGCATGGAAGTGCGCGATGCTGTCGCCTATCTGCGTGTGATCGCTCAGCCCAATGACGACCTCGCCTTCGAACGCATCGTCAACACGCCCAAGCGCGGCATCGGTAAGGCCACCATCGAAAAGCTGCATGCCACCGCCCGCGCTAATAACACCTCGCTGTATAAAGCTATCGAAATGATGCTGGAATCCGGCGAGCTAAAAGGCAAAAGCGCGACCACTTTGCAGCAATTGCTCGGTAAATTCGACCATTGGCGTCTGCAATCGCAAGAGCTACCCCTGCCCGAGCTGGCCGATAATGTGCTGGATGAGTCGGGCTATCGCGCCATGTGGGAGCAGGACAAGTCACCCGAAGCCCCCGGCCGCCTGGAAAACCTGCGCGAGCTGATTCGAGCGCTTGGCGAATTCCCCAAGGTACAGGACTTTCTGGAGCATGTCGGGCTGGTGATGGACACCGCCGGCACCGAAGCATCCACCGAAATGGTCAACATCATGAGCCTGCACGCCGCCAAGGGGTTGGAATTTGACGTCGCCTTCCTCACTGGCTGGGAAGAAGGTTTATTCCCGTCACAACGCACGATGGACGAAAAAGGCACCACCGGGCTGGAGGAAGAGCGCCGCCTTGCCTATGTCGGCATCACGCGCGCCAAACAATATTGCATCATCAGCCACGCTGCCAACCGCCGCATTTACAATCAATGGCAGTCAAGCATTCCGTCACGCTTTTTAGGCGAGCTGCCCGAAGACCATATCGAGATGCTGGATGGCGGGCCAGCAGGCGGCCGCGCCAAAGGGCCAGAGCTGTTCCGCAAAGAAGTGGAAGACATCTTCTCCAACGCCGTCAGCGCCACTGCGGCTGATGATGATGCACCCGCCTTCAAGAAAGGCCAACGCGTATTCCACCAGAAATTTGGCTACGGCATTGTCATCATCATCGAAGGCGACCACCTCACCATTGCGTTCAAACATGCGGGCAAAAAGAAGGTGATGGCCGATTATATTCAGGCGGCCTAAACCCTTACCGTCACAAAAGCTTCATTTGAGCCGGTTACGCCTTTTGCGTAAGATATGTCTTATACGGCACACGTATAACACACGGGACAAACATATATGGCACGGCAAACCATTATCGGCACAGGATGGGGCAACACGAAAGCAACCGCCAAAACCAATGCGCGGGCAGAGTATTTCATCAATGCAGAGACG
>MDTE01169078.1_pt1 | contig 24004 bp, 24 predicted proteins | sample 811231 | NCBI WGS metagenome assembly MDTE01 (sample SAMN05326651, study PRJNA326480) | marine metagenome | isolation source: seawater | place: Indian Ocean: Red Sea | collected 2010 | reverse complement strand
CGGGCTCGTCGACCAATATGGCGGATTGGACGAAGCCCTGGCCTGGGCCGCCCAGCAGGCCAATCTGGAGGACGGCGACTGGCATGCGCAATATATCGGCACCGAGCCCAGCCCCGCCGATACGCTGCTGCGTAGCCTGCTGATCGGGGAAGGCGAAGAAGCCGCGGAAGGGCGCGATGTCGCCGGGCTGATCGCGATGCGCCAACAGGCGCAAATCGCCCGCATCGAGGCCGATGTCGACCGGCTGATGGGTGCGCGCGGGATGCAGGCGATGTGCCTCGCCTGCCCTTCGGTCAAAGACCGCGTCACCAGCCCTGCCCGGCTCGACGGTCTGCTGGCCAAGCTGGTGGCCCTCTTCGGACGATAGCAACGCTTGCAATGGCGCACATCGCGGCGTAAAGGCGCGCCCCTGTCCGGTGCACCAGCACCACGGACGGGCGCGTAGCTCAGTGGTAGAGCACACCCTTCACACGGGTGGGGTCACAGGTTCAATCCCTGTCGCGCCCACCATGATTTCAGGTACTTAGCTGACATCATGGATTGTGTATGAAAAAAGTATGAAAAAGATTCGTGGTCACTGCGTGCGGTGCTGAAGCAGTTTGCTGGCGAAAAATGTCGGATCAGTGGTCTGCCCAGGGCCCGACGCACAGACACCTGAGCCGCCTCATTCGCAAACGCTTCATTCCTATGCCGTTTGTTCTTTTTCTGTTCTTTTTGCTTTCCTACACCCGAGAGCGTTTGGTATCCCGCAATCAATCCTGGGGAGGATCGCTATGATACCAGGAAGACAGGATGTCAGACCCGAAGCGCGAGAGTGCCGAATTATCCGGCACGGTTAATCGAGAAGCCAGATTTCAGGAGCGGCTTGTTCGGCTACCCGAAGTTATGGCCCGCGTCGGAATGCGACGATCAGCGATCTATCAGCGGATGCGGGACGGGTCATTCCCCCGCTCTCGATCGCTGGGTTCGAAATGTACTGTCTGGATCGAGTCAGAAATTGACGACTGGATCAAGTCGGTCGAGGCGACTTGAAAATTCCACGGTTCGGTGAAACCATGGAGCAGGTCGGCTTCGAAAAACTTGAGCTAAAGGCAGGCAGAAGAGGCATCACATCCGGACTTGTTCCCCGTCAGCGCCTATGGCACAGATTTGAGGTTGTAAGTTAAGGAGGATTTGGGCTTCGTCGTAGTGACGAAGGAACGAAGATGAAGCCCAAATCCTCAAAATCCAAAATGCCTGCCGAGCAGGTCGTAAAGGACATTCGGCGCAAGACTCGCCGACACTTCTCCGCCGACGACAAGATCCGGATCGTTCTGGAGGGTCTGCGCGGCGATGCTTCCATTGCCGAACTGTGCCGCCGTGAGAGCATTGCCCAGTGCCTGTATTACACCTGGTCCAAGGAGTTCATGGAGGCCGGCAAGCGCAGGCTTGCTGGCGATACGGCCCGTTCTGCGACCACTGACGAGGTGAAGGATCTTCGCCGTGAGGCCCGCGATCTGAAGGAATGCGTAGCGGACCTCACCCTGGAGAATCGGTTGCTCAAAAAAAGCATGATCGCGGATGGGGGAGACGAAGAATGAGATATCCCGCATCCGAGAAGCTGGGGATTATCCGGATCGTCGAGCAGTCGCACCTGCCAGCCACGCGCACGCTGGACCAGCTCGGCGTGGCAAGGCGCACTTTCCACCGCTGGTATGACCGCTTCCTTGAAGGCGGACCGGAGGCACTGGCAGACCGGCCATCTGCGCCAAGCCGGGTGTGGAACAGGATCGCGCCCGAGGTCCAGGATGAGATCGTCGAGATGGCGCTGGAACAGACCGATCTGTCTCCGCGCGAACTGGCGGTGCGCTTCACCGACGAGAAGCGCTACTTCGTATCGGAAGCCACGGTTTACCTTCTGCTCAAGGCACATGATCTGATCACCAGCCCGGCCTACACGGTCATCAAGGCGGCAGAGGTGTTCCATACGAAGACCACCCGCCCGAACGAGATGTGGCAGACGGACTTTACCTACTTCAAGATCATCGGGTGGGGTTGGATGTATCTATCGACGGTGCTCGACGATTACTCACGCTACATCATCGCCTGGCGGCTGTGTTCGACCATGTGCGCCAGCGACGTCACTGAAACGCTCGATATGGCGCTGAAAGCCTCAGGCTGTGATCATGCCAATGTCTTGCATAGGCCGCGTCTGCTCAGCGACAATGGCCCCAACTACATCGCCGGGGAACTGGCGGATTATCTCGACGGCAAACAAATGGACCATGTGCGCGGTGCGCCCTTCCATCCGCAGACACAGGGCAAGATCGAGCGCTGGTACCAGACATTGAAGAACCGCGTCCTGCTGGAAAACTACTGCCTGCCCGGCGATCTCGAACAGCAAATCGAGGCGTTCGTCGAGCACTACAATCACCAGCGCTACCACGAGAGCCTCGACAATGTGACACCTGCCGACGCCTACTTCGGCAGGGCACCCGAGATCATCAAACGACGAGAAAGGATCAAACGACAGACACTCGAATATCGGCGCTTGCAACACCGCAAGCTCGCCGCTTAAACATCAATCCAAGACGAGGCCCACACTCCGCAAGCACACGCCGCGAGTTGTGCCAAATGTTCTGACGACGGACACCTCCCTGTAGCGTAGGGAGTCGAGAACCCATAGAAGGCTCATCTGTGCTTGATTCCCGTCTCAAATATGCGGTCGCAGTTGCTCGAATAGGTTCCTTCACAGGAGCGGCCAATGCCGTGGGCGTGACACAGTCAGCTGTGACTAAGAGCGTCGCCGATCTGGAGCAACAACTCGGAATTGCTCTCTTCAATCGAACGTCGCGCGGCATCTTGGTGACGCCTGAGGGTCGCGACTTCATCGATCGCGCGGCGCGCTTGCTCGCGGATGCAGACGATTTGTTCAGAGAACGCAATCGTGGTGCTGATCCCTACGCTGGGCTCCTCAGAATTGGCCTTTTTCCAGGTTCAATGGACTGGCTAATCAACGACGCCGCAATCGGGTTGCTCAAACGCCACGAGGGAGTTCGTCTCGAGATCGTATCGGGAAATAGTGAGCGCGCAGTGCAATTGCTGTCGCGCGGAGACATCGACGTCGCCTTCGGGCTCGAGGCTGCGCTTGCCGGTTGGCCTCAGTTCAAATGCGAGCGGATTGCAGCGGTTGATATCATGCCTTTCGTTCGCAAAGACCATCCGATCCTTTCCGAAACTGCAATCGATAAGCAGATGTTGGCGCGATGCGACTTCGTCGTCCCTTCGTCGTCCGAGCCGTATACACCTATCATTCGACAGATATACGAAGTGAACGATCAGCGCCCGGAAGATCGCATCCATATGACGGATTATTTTCCGCTCGTTCGCAGGATCGTGGCCGCTACCGATTCCGTCGGATTGGTGGCTAGCGCATTCACCTCTGCCCGATGGTTTCGCGACGAATTTGTCACGCTGCCACATACTGGTCTGCTGGAACCGCTGGTGCTAGCGTACGCCGCACGTGCTCGCTGGCCGGTCAAGCCCGCCGCTAGGGATCTCATCGCCCGAGTGCGACAGAATTGGTCATCAGAGTCTAATGCTCAGAAACAGTAGGCTGGAGCAAGTATATGTCCGGCCATATGCATGCTCGCATCGTAAAGGTCAAATGACAGACCCTCAGTATATAGCCTGTCCCGATTTTGTGGAATCGGAACAGGCTATGACCTTTTTATCTTCGTTTGTTCATGTGAAGTTGGTCAATCAATCACAGATCACTCTAGAAACTCAGCGCCACTTCTCCGCCGATCGTCCGACCCTTATTCAGGGGTGACAAGCTGGCGCCTGGGCCACCGAACGCGGCTGGCAACGGCGTATCACCGCCATATGTAACCTCGTTGAGTAGATTGCGCCCATAAACCGAAAAGCGCCAGATCTGGTCCGCGGTTTTGTATGTCAGACTTGCATCGAGCATGTCTGCTGGCGACAGAAACCCAGCATTATTGTCAGTGAACCGGGCACTGTCACGATGAGTGAAGTCTATGCGGGCCGTTGCAGTACCTGCTGAGCCGAGTGTCTGATCGTAGGTCAGCCCGGCACCATAGGTCCACGGTGAAAGCCTGGGAAGCTTCAGGTCGCGATCTACATCGTTGATGACGCCATCGCCGCTTATGTCAAACTGGATATTGCGATATTTCCCGTGAACATAGCCAACCTGTCCTGAGAGCACCAGATTTGGCATAATGAAGAACTGGCCTTCCGCTTCGAAGCCCGTGATTGTTGCATCCGCCGTATTGCGGATCACTTGGCTGACTCCCAGCGGGCCCGGGAGGTTGATTTCGCGTTGGAGGTTCTTCATCTGGTTGTAGAACGAGGCGATGTTGAGGCGGCTTCTTCCGAACTGCTTCTTCGCGCCTATCTCGAAGCTGTCCTGCGTTTCCTGATCGAAGGGGCCGGGCGGAACACCGGGATCGGTATTGCGCAAATTGTAGCCACCGCTGCGGAAGCCGCGGGTATAGAAGCCATAGATTTGGGTTTGATTATCCGGCTGCCATTGTAGCCCAAGCTTCGGAGTAAAGCTTTTCCAGCTTTCGTCATCGATGAAGTTCGTGGCACAGCGCAACGTGTTCACGTCACACCCATTTGCACCCAGCGGTGCGATGCGCACGGCCTTGCGTTCCCAACTGTATCGCCCGCCGATATTGAGCGTGAGCGTATTGCTGAAATGCCAGTCAGCTGACGCGAACGCTCCCCAGGTTGTTTGGTCTTGAGTCCCGCCACCCGATACGATCCTCGCACCGCCCAAAAGGTCGCGTTGCTCTACGTATGCCAGGTCCTGCGCGAAGTAATATAGCCCGGTTGTCACCTCGACGGCGCCGATCTTTCCTGAATAACGCAGTTCATCGCTGATCTGTTCTTGATTGATGTTAAAGTAGCCGTTGAAAAAATGCTGTGGCGTCCCGTCAATATCGCTGGCAGCCCTCGACCGAAATTGCCGATAACCCATGATGTTGGTTATCACACCGTCTCCAAGGCCGACATCGATGTTGGTCTCTGCGATTGCTTGATTCCAGGTCGCATTATAGTACCCCGGAAAATCGATCGATATTCCAAACGTGTCGCGCGGGAAAATCGCGTGACTCTGCACTGGCGCGCCATCGCCATCAATGTCGCCGTGCTCATAGCGCAGATCCATCCGGAAGTTGTCGCCGCCCTTTACGCTAAGCGCGGGGCGAATGATGATGTCGCGGGATTTGCCAAAGCTGCTTTGATCAAACTGATTGCGGAACCATCCCTCATCCTTGCTGTAGTAGACGGCCAACTTTGCGGCCAGGACGTCCTCAGCGATCGGTCCTGTGACCATTGCACTGACGGTTTTCTTCAGACCGGTTTCCACCGATGCCTTGGCACTGGCCCTGAAATTGAAATCCGGGCGCGTCGTCCGCATCACGACCGCCCCACCCGTTACATTGCGGCCGAAAAGAAGTCCCTGCGGGCCGCGCAACACCTCGATCCCCTCGAGATCGAAATTGTCGAGCACAACGCCTGCATTGATCCCAAGATAGATTCCGTCGGTAAAGACGCCAACCGTCGGGTCGATGGAAGGGATGGTACTATTGATGCCCAGTCCGCGGATCGTGAAGTTTGCGTAGCCTGGAGCCGTTCCGACACCCTCGAGCTGGACGTTGGGGACATCGTAGCTCAAGCTTTGAAGGTTTTGCACGAATTTCGCATCGAGCTGCGCTTCGCCAAATGCGGTCACCGCGACAGGCACATTCTGCAGGTTTTCGCCGTACCCCTTCTTGGTCGCCGTCACAATGATGACGTCAGACAAGGCGTCGGCAGTAGTTCCAGACGACGTTTTCTCAGATGGTGCCGTCTCAGTTTGATCGACTTGAGCTTGTTGAGCGAACGCTGGCCCGGACCAGACCAAGGCAACAGATGCCAAAAGCAGATATCTCATAGTTCCACCTCCCTAACTATTTGAAGCAATTTTTGGTGCAAAGGATGATCTGACTTGGGCCAATCGTCAAATTCAATATGCGGCCGATGTATTCCTTTTGCTCATGTCAATGCCAGAGGTGTTGAGCATAGTCCTCGGGCCAGCCAACCAATACGTTTGGATTAATCCCGGCGATCGTCCGCCATGATCCGCTGTACTGCATCGAGGCTGTCGTTCATGACAGTTGGATGCTCAGCGTCTGTGAAATCGACGATACTGTTCCAATGCTGGGCAATTTCTTCGGGCGCGAAAATGCCGTTCCTGCCCAAGTGATAACCGCACGTCCGTTCCCAACGAAGTTTCGCGACATAACCGGCACCGATTTCGAACAACCCTTTGGTCTCGTAACAGCTTTCGTGCGCGAGCCAGCCAACCAACGCACTGACCGCCTCAGGCCGCAACCTGTCGAGCAACGCCTTGGGAAAGACCGTTTCAGTCATCCTCGAAGCCGCGATTGGAGCGATCGTATTGACGTTGATGTTCCGCGAACGCCCTTCCTCGGCCAGTGCATTGGCGAGACCTAGGATACCCAATTTGGCAGCTGCATAATTCGCCTGGCCAAAATTGCCGTAGATGCCCGCCGCCGAACTGGTCATGATGACACGGCCGTAGGCCTTGTTGCGCAGCGTCGGCCATGCCGCTTGAGTGACGGCCCGGCTGCCGTTGAGGTGGATGTTCTGGATCAACGTCCAGTCCTGGTCTGTCATCTTGTGGAAGCTGACGTCGCGCAGGATGCCGGCGTTGTTTATCACGACATCGATCGTGCCGAACGCATCGAGCGCAGTTTCGACGATTCGAGCGCCATCCTCGACCGAATCATAATTGGCAACCGCTTCGCCGCCGGCAGATCGTATCTCTTCGACGACCCGATCCGCTGCGCTGGAAGATCGTCCATCCCCCATTCGATCCCCTCCGAGGTCGTTGACAACCAGCCTTGCACCGCGTTTGCCGAACATTAGCGCATGCTCGCGGCCGAGCCCTCCACCCGCACCGGTTACGATCACCACCTTGTCGTCGTATCTTAGTTCTTCGTGCATCGGGTGGCGCCTTCTGTTATCGAAACGCGGCGACGCCTGTCAGCGCGCGCGAGACGATGAGCTTCTGGATTTCCGTCGTGCCATCGGGGATCGGGCAGATAATCGCTTCGCGCACGAGCCGTTCTACGATGAACTCACGCGTAACGCCGTTGCCACCATGGATCTGAAGTGCATCGCGCGTCACTCCAATCGCCATCTCCGTAGCATACCATTTGGCCATCGCGCACTCAGCCTCAGCGCGCACGTCGGCGTCGACCAGCGAGATCGCCCGGTGCGCCAGTAGCCTCGCCGCGTCGATCCGTGTTGCCATGGTTGCAAGCTTGTCGGCGATCAGTTGATGACCCGCAAGCTTGCGGCCATGCTGGGAACGCTCCTTCGAATAGGCGATCGCTTCGTCCAGCGCGCGGCGTGCAATACCGATGCTCCACATTGCCATGTGGCAGCGCGCGATCTCAAAGACTTTCAACGTGTTTCGTAGTCCATCGCCTGGCTGGCCCAGCATGTTGGACGCAGGCACGCGGCAATCGGTAAGAAAAATCTGCGCGGTCGACTGACCATTCAGTGCCATCTTTTCGATATCGCGCACTTCATAGGGACTTTCGGCGCGATCGACCAGGATGTGGCTGATCTCCTTCTCTCCGGTCCGGCAGGTGCAGATAAGTAGGTCCGAATATGCGCCACTTGTAATCCACGTTTTTTCGCCGTTGATCACCCAATAGTCGCCGTCGCGAATGGCTCGCGTTCTTACCGCCGCCACATCTGAGCCTACGTCCGGCTCGGAAATGCCCATTGAGACGAAGAGCTCGCCGGCGACCAAGCCGGGCAGGTAACGCTGCTGGATTTCAGGTGACGCGCTACGCCGGATCAGTTCGGCGCCGACCGCGTTGATGAAACCTGGAATAGCGACATCAAGCGACGAATAAGCGATCTCTTCGAAGATCAGGAGATGCGTCAGCCAACCCATATCGAGGCCGCCCCATTCCTCGCGGTGCGGGGCACTGATATGACCGAAGGCGGCAAGTTCGCTGGTCCATTTTTGCATCAACGGCCGCTCGATGAAGCATTCGCCGTGAGCGCGAATTTCAGGCTCCAGCTTTTCGTCGAGGAAGCGCCGAATGCTCTCGACTGCCATCCGCTGCTCGTCAGTGGGTGTAAAATCCATATTATCCGCTCCTTAACGACCAAGGATGGTGACTGCGACGACGGCTTCCTCCACGCCCAGAACCCCGCCGCCATTCTGCGCTACCGCGACCCGCGCTCCCTCGATCTGGCGAGCGCCGGCATCGCCACGCAGTTGCGACACCAGTTCGTAGATCTGACCGAGACCCGTCGCGCCGATCGGGTGCCCTTTGCATTCGAGGCCGCCCGACGGATTTACGGGGATGCGGCCGCCAATGACGGTGTCGCCACGCTCAGCAGCAATCCCTCCCTCGCCAGGCGGCACGAGGCCCAGAGCCTCAATTTCGATGATCTCGCCCATCGCCGTCGCGTCGTGCACTTCCGCAACGTCGACGTCTAACGGGCCGAGCCCCGCCATCGCATAGGCGCGCATTGCCGCCAGCCTTGTGACGTGCCGATCATAGTCGTAAGGGTCGCGCTCGGCACTGGTCTGGAGCACCGACGCAAGTACTCGGATTGCCCTGTCGTCAGACACCGCCAGCTTGCGCAAGCCTGCCGAGTTGCAGATCACCGCAGCCGCAGCGCCGTCACTGATCGGTGAGCACATCGGCAGTGTCAGCGGAAACACGATTGGCGGTGCGGCCAGCACGGCCTCTACCGTGTAGGGTTTGCGGTATTGAGCGAGCGGGTTGTGCGTCGAATGGACGTGGTTTTTGGCTGACACCGCTGCGATCTGCGCCTGCGTTGATCCGTAAGTGCGCATATGGGCGCGCGACATCGCAGCGTAGATGTCCATGAATACGCTGTAGGGTTGGTTTGACACCGACCCTTCTGGCACCTCAACGCCTTGGCCCATAGCGAGCAGTGTCTCGCGGCTGCACTCCGTCTCGTGCACGTCCCACGCCCCATCGAAAGCGCTGAACATCAAGGCCTTGTCAGGCGAGCACATCTTCTCCGCGCCGAGCGCGAGCACGATGTCCGCCATACCCGACCGGACATAAGCAGTCGCCATCGCGACCGCCGTCGAGGCTGTGGCGCAGGCATTCTCAACGTTGACAACTGGCACGCCCTGCATCCCAACCGCGCGTGCTACGAGCTCGCCACGGATCATGTCCTGCCCTTCCATGTGGCCCTGCACGCAGTTGCCAAAGAAGACCGCCTCGATGTCCTCCCGGCCGCATCCGGCATCGGCGAAAGCCCGAGCACAGGCGTCCGCCGACAGGTCCTTGAGGCTGCGGTCGAGTTGCCGACCGAACTGCGTCATGCCAACGCCGGCGATATAGATGTCGCTCATTTTCCTTTGAACTCCGGTTCGCGCTTCTCTGCGAACGCCGCTAGTCCCTCGCGCAGATCGTGTGAGGCAGCATAGGCTCCGATGATCTCGAGTTCCTGGCGCAGGCCATCTTCGAGGATGCAATCTCCAGCGATTGCGGCCAACTCCTTGATGTGCACAAGCCCAAGGGGACTCTTGGCGGCGAGCATTTCCACCACCGCCTGCGTTGAATCGACGAGCGCCTCCGCTGGCACCACCCTGCTCACAAGTCCTGCACGCTCCATCTCCCTCGCGGAGACGAATTCACCCGTCATCATGAGGTAGGTCGCGCGCGCCGGTCCGATCTTGCGGGGAAGGCGGATCGAGCCGCCACCGCCTGGCAGAAGGCCATAGTTGGCATGCGCGTCACCGAACCTGGCGTCTTCGGCAGACACCACAATATCGCAGCACAATACGAGTTCGAGCCCGCCGGCAAGCGCCAATCCGTTGACCGCGGCAAGGACCGGCAAGCGCGACAACTCGATCCGCCTGAGCACGCGCCCGAGTTCCGCCAGGAAGTGCTCCAGTGGTTCCATGATCGACCCACCATAAGCATTGAGCGCGGCCAAGTCGGCTCCGGCGCAAAAGGCGCGTCCCGTCCCGGTGATGACGAATGCCCGCACCGCGGGATCGGCCTCGGCCGTCTCGATCGCCAACTCAAGATCGCGGGCCATTTCCAACGTCAGGCTGTTCAGCGCATCTGGACGATTTAGGTGCACCCAAAAAGCCGCGCCACGCCTCTCAACGGTGATGGCGTCGAGCGACACGAGGTCTGCCACTTTTGAGTCAGGAGAAGTTGCCCTCATGCGCCTGAAACTCTGCTGGCCCGCCCCGCCCAGTAAGGCTCTCGGAGTTTCGATCGTAGCACTTTGCCGACGTTGCTGAGCGGCAGAGGTTCGGTGGTGAAGACGACCTTGCCGGGCTTCTTGAACGAACCCAACCGTTCGCTAACCAAATCGATTATTTCCTGCTCTGGCAATTCAGTGCCGGGCGCGACCACGACCAGCGCAAGCGGCGTTTCGCCCCACTTTTCATGAGGGATACCGAATACGGCGGCGGCAATCACTTGAGGATGATCGGCGATCACATTCTCGATTTCGGCCGGATAGATGTTGTATCCTCCCGACACGATCAGGTCGTTTGCGCGATCGAGCAGATAGAGGAACCCGTTTGCGTCGATGCGACCAATATCGCCAGTCTTTACCCAGCCGTCGACGAGGCGTAGCGCGGTCTCCTCAGGATCGTTCCAGAAGCCTTGCATCTGGCCGTTTTCGAACCGGGCGACAATTTCTCCGGGTTCGTCAGGCCCAAGAGCGCGACCGTCGGCATCACGGATTTCGAGATCAACAAAGCTCATCGCCCGACCCACCGATTGGAGCGGCGTCGATCCTTCGGTTTCGCCGAACCATTCCTTTGGGCCTAGGGCAGTCACCGGCAGAATTTCGGTCTGTCCGTAAGCGGTGTGCAACACATCGTCTCCGAAAATCGAGCGGGCCTTACGCAACGTCGCTTCGGAAACTGGCGCAGAAGCACTGAGCAAACATCTCAAGCGCGGAAAAACGTGCCCACGCGGATTGCCGTGGTGAACAACTGCGTTGAGCATGGTCGGAGCGACGAACGCATAGCCGACCTCTTCGCGTTCCAGTATCTCGAGGAAGCTTGCCGGGTCAAACGCCTCCACCATAATGTTGCGGCTACCCACCGCCCAATAGGGAGAGAACATGAACCCGGAGGCGTGCGAAAGTGGCCCCACATGCAATACCGTCGCGCCTGGATCAGGTCTTGGTCCCACCTCCAGAAAGCCAGCGCAGCAAGTCATCCACGTGCGATGGGTATAGGCGACGCCCTTCGGCGCACCGGTCGTGCCCCCTGTGTGACGGATAACGCAATAATCATCTGGCGAGATGGTAGGGTCCGGATCCTGATCAGATGCCCGGGCGAGCCATTCCTCGTAAGTCCCGTCGCGCACGATCAGTCGCTTCAAGTCGGGCAATTCGGTCTCGAGTCCCGCGACCTCGGGCAAGAGCGCGTTGTCAACGAGCGCTAACCGGCAGTCGGTGTTGCGCATCATATGGGCATGGGATTCTCGGCGATTGCGGGCATAGAGCGGTACACGAACGAAATTGCCGATTGCTGCCGCGAGGAAAATGTCAGCCGCTTCAATCGAGTTCTTCTCCAGCGTGGCGATCTTGTCGCCCGGCCGCAGCCCCGCGTTCGTCAGCGCGTTCGCAAGCCGCACCCCCCGCGACCACGCTTCGGCAAAGCTGAATCGGCGCTCGCCGTGGACCAACGCTTCGTTGCAGGCGAAATAGCCGGCCGCCCGGCGGAGTTGGGTGCGCAATTCCATTAGCGCTGCCCCTTGCACGGGGCGGCGCTGCATCCGTTTGCGCAGTTTCCACGCATATGTATCCTCTCCATCGGATTTTCTCCGCTTAGACTTCAAACATCCCCGAAATGATCAGATTGGGTAAATCGTCACACCTGTCCAATTCATTATCCGCCGCTAATATTCCTCTAGTTCATGGTGGCAGGGCCCATTCAACATTCCATCTGGGAATATTTTGGAGCTTGAATGAATTTGATGCCCGATAATAGATCGGCGATGATCTCCGTAGTGTTCGAGCCATTGGAAAGAAATTGCAGATGTCGGGATGCGGTCCGCTCGCTGGTATCAGGGTCGTCGAGATTGCCGGTATCGGTCCAGCGCCATTTTGCGGAATGTTGCTGGCAGATCTTGGAGCCGACGTTGTAGTTGTCGATCGTGTTATCCCTAATCGGGATACGATCGACCTTGGCCGTGAGGCGATTCTCAATCGCGGTAAGCGATTTGTATCCCTCGATTTGAAGCAGTCCGCAGCGGTCGAGCACGTCCTCGATCTTGTTGAGCACAGCCATGCGATCATCGAGGGCATGCGTCCTGGTGTAATGGAACGGTTGGGTCTTGGACCCGATGTTTGCCTCGATCGCAATCCGGCGCTCGTGTTCGGCCGGATGACTGGTTGGGGGCAGGATGGACCTCTCGCGCAGACCGCCGGCCACGACATCAACTATATCGCACTGTCCGGCGCGCTCTGGTATGCTGGCGAACCGGGTGCGCTTCCGATGGCACCTCCCGGACTCGTCGGCGACATCGGCGGTGGCGCGCTCTATCTGGCAGTCGGCCTGCTCGCCGCCATCCTTAGCGCCCGTGAATCGGGGAAAGGACAAGTCGTGGATGCCGCCATCGTGGATGGAAGCGCGCATATGATGAACCTGCTGCTCAGTTTGAAAGCAACAGGACATTTCGTCAACGAGCGCGGTCGCAGCATCCTTGACGGTCCGCACTGGTATTCGACCTATCGATGCGCGGACGATCGATACATCTCTCTGGGGTCGCTCGAACCGAAATTTTACACATTGCTTTGCCAGAAGCTGGGCATTGCGGATCAACCGGATTTTGCAAACGGCTACGATCCGGCCTGCTGGCCAGACCTCAGACATCGGTTCGAGGAACTATTCCGACGAAGGACGCGCGACGAATGGATGACCTTGCTGGAGGGGACCGATGCATGTTTCGCGCCGGTGTTAGATCCGGACGAAGCCGCTTCGCATCCGCATATGGCGGCCCGACAAATCTACAAGAAAATCGATGGAATCATTCAGGCAATGCCCTCGCCGCGCTTCTCGAACACACCGCCACCCGAGCCGACCGTCAAGTCGGCCGGGCCGAATCAGAAACGGACAATCTTGCAGCAATGGCGAACGACGCGCCGCCGCCATGTATCTCGATCGAAACTTTCGTGACATGAGCCGCAGTGCTCTCTCCACTGGTTTCAGAGTCGGACCGCCTTGCCACGTATGATCGTGACAGACGTCATGGGTCTCATTCCAGTCGAACCTCACAATCGATGGGTAAGGAGAACTTGTCGCACGTGCTAGGGCCGCTCAATTGATAGTTCGTCAGACGGCGGAAGCAGGGAGCCCGGCCAAGGCTGACAGCAATACTTGTGTTGAAGTATCCGCCGAGCGGGCTGTCAAAGGTGAGAACTCTGGAGAGCGAGAACCGTGGACTGCAGCGTACTAATGAGGCTGTGCGCAAAGCGTCGTGATATTTTGACCAGGCGGAGCAGTAAAGCGATGACTGCATTCATTGACGAGTATCGACGTAATTCGGGATCGAACCAATCTGCCGGGGCTCTGCCAATCTGGAGCATCTCGCCCGTCAAGCTGTACGCTCACGTTTGGCGAGAACCAAAAAGCTCAACCCGGCATCCCCCAATAGCGTTTCGGAAGTTAGATTCGTACGATCTACAAAGCCTAAACGCTCATTTCAAAACTAAATTCTCACCCCGGGCGCCCTGTCCTCGATAGCGAACCGGCGCAAATCGAAGCTGGCGCTATTGGGATCCGTCAGATCACGAACTGCGCGAAACCGGCCGTCGATCCGTTCAGCATCGATGTCGAGCAGAGTGTATCCGGCGTTATCATTATCATGGAAGCGGACCTGCGGATTGCGGCCCTGGATGCCTGTGAAGAGCTCTTCGGGGCCGCTGCGCGAGGCGAGACAGGACGTGACGATCTCGCTCGCGACCACCGGCCCTTCCATCCGCTCCGGATCGGATGGGATGTCGTTGGCCCAGAAGGAATGGACGTCGCCGCCAAGCAGCACCGCATTGCGCACCGCCGGCTGGCGCAGTGCAGCGATCAGGCGGTCGCGAGAGGCGGCGTAGCCATCCCAGATATCGGACCAGCGCGCATCGCCTCCGCCCGGCAAGGGCAGCCGCGAGACCATCGTCGCCTGACCGATCAGGCTCCAACGGGTGCGCTCGTTCGCCAGGCGATCGCGCAACCACGCCTCCTGTTCGAGCCCGAGCATGGTCGCCACCGGATCGAAGACCTCCGCGCAGTCCGCGATCACCTGCCCGCCGCGTCCACACGGCTGCGACGTGCGGAACTGGCGGCAGTCGAGAACCGAGAGGCTGGCTAGGGCGCCCCATTCGAATCTGCGCACAATGTCCGCCGCGCCATGCGGTGTTAAGCGGCGCGGCGATATCGGCATGTGTTCGAACCATGCCTGATAGGCAGCGGCCCTGCGCGCAACGAAAGCGGCAGGGTCTTCTGTGACGCTGCCCTGAAGCGAGGCATAGTCATTCTCTACCTCGTGATCGTCCCAGGTCGCGATGATCGGGAAGGCAGCGGTGGCGGCCTGCAGATCGGGATCGGTGCGGTAGAGCGCATGACGAACGCGATACTCGTCCAGCGTGAACGGATCGGGCGCGCCGAAACTGCGAACGTCGGGGCCGGTCCCGAAAGACTTCTCGTAGATGTAGTCTCCGACATGCAGGAGAACATTGATCTCCTGCGCGACCATGTCCCGATAGGCGGAAAACCAGCCATGTTCCCAATGCTGGCAGGCCGCGAGCGCGAGGCGCATGCGCGTGGCCTGCGGATCGATCGTGGCTGTGCGACCGATGGGGCTCGTCGCTCCATCGAGGTGAAAACGGTAGAAATAAGTGCGTGCTGGATCGAGGTCGACCGGCTCCACATGCACTGCGTGCCCGCGCGCAGGACTTGCGGTGACCGAACCACTGCGCACGATCCTGCGGAAACCATCGTCGTCGGCGATCTCCACACCGACCGTAGCAGTGCCCGACAGACCCAAAGGCCGAGTCCAGAGCACGAACCCATCAGGACGCGGATCGCCCGAGGCGACGCCGAGCATAAAGGGATCGCCATCGGCATATGGTTGCGGTTGCACAGCGATGGCCGTTACCGGAGACAGGAAGCGAGACGCAGCCAGCGCCAGCGCCGTCCGGCCAAGCAATGCGCGACGCGACACCATCAGAAATTCCCTCGTAGCTGCACGAAATAGCTACGCCCGTTGACGCCGAGCGGCGTCTCCTCGCCCGTGGGAAAGCTGCCGCCGGTTGCGGCGATGAAGCGCGCCTGATCAGCAATCTCTTCCGGCCGGTCGTCGAACAGGTTCTGCACGCCGGCGGTAAGCATGATCGCGGAAGACAGGGCGTAGCTCAGCGACAGGTCGAATGACGTGCCGCCATCGAAGGTCTGCGTCTCCACGAGCGGTTGCGAGGTGTAGGTGCCGAAACGGGTCAGCGCTGCACGTGCGCTCACTGACCGGTGCTCGACGACAGCCTGCACGGTTAGCTTGTCGCGCGGCTGCGCTTCGGTCAGGAACAAGATCGACTTCTCGCCGAGCAACGGCAGAGTCGGCAGCACCGGATTGGCGCGGAGACTTTCCAATTCCGTGTCATAGAGCGCGAAGCCGACATCCATGCTTGCCCGCGTTTCCGGACTGAGGCTGGCCGACCAGCGCGCGGTGGCCTCCACACCGGTAGTCCTGGTATCGACCGCGTTGGTGAAGAAGCGTACCTGCGAGAAGCCAACTATACCAGCGCCGGCCAGAATGGCATTCACCGCCGCCCCGCGCAGCTGTTCACTCAGCGCGATGCGATCATCGATTTGGATGTGAAACGCATCCAAGGTGAAAGCGAGGCGGGGCGTCGGCTCCAGCACGATACCCGCGCTGTAATTACGTGAGCGCTCGGGTCGCAGATCTCCCGCACCCAACGCGCGCGCGATCGGGTCGCTCACCGGCAGCGTCGCTACCGAAACCAGCTGCCCTGCCGAAAGTGCGCCCTGCACCGCGCTGAAATTCTGCTGTTGCAACGAAGGCGCGCGGAACGCAGTTCCGATCGCGCCGCGCAGCGCCAGGCCCTCTGTCAGATCGGCGCGGGCTGAAACCCGCCAGGTCGTCTCTCCACCGGAATCGTCATACTCGTCGTAACGGACCGCCCCGCCGATCAGCAGCGCCTCGATCGGGCGCAGCTCGGCGTCGAGATAGAATGCAAAGGCATCGCGCACCTCATTCACCGGTCGGCGCGGAGCGAACCCCGCGAAACCGTCCGCACCGACTCCGGTCGAAGCGGCGGGTTCTCCCTCGCGGATGGCGTAGGTTTCGCGGCGGTACTGCGCGCCGGCGGTGATATTGCCTCCGGCGAGAAGTCCGAGCGAGCGCGAGACGCCGAAATCGGTGACATATTGTTCATAGGTCACGCCGCCCGAATCAAAGCTGGTCGGGCTGTCGAGACCCAGCGACACATTCACCGTATCGAAGACGCGGAAATCCGCCTCGTTGCGGCCGTAGGTCTGGCTCAGATCGAGCGCGAAGCCGCCGAGATCGGCGGAGATACCCAAGGTCCCGCTGCCATCCCAGATGTACGGTTCGATGACCGGCAGGAAACCGTCGGGATAGAGCAGCGAGGTGCCGGGCACGCGAAAGCCCGCACCGTTGTTCGAAATTTTTTGCGCGACCGTGCCGAAACCGTAGAGTTCCGCGTCGCCGAGTGGCAGGCCGAAATTGACCGATCCGCCAAAAAGCGAGGCTTCCGGATCGCCTATCCGGTAGGTTACCCGGTCGAAGCGCTGATCGACAAAGGCGCGGTTGGTCGCTTCCTGCGCGCGGACCAATGCACTGAGAGTCAAATGACCGCCCCGACCGATCGGCAGCCCGCCGCTGGTCGAGGCGAGCCCGTTGAGCCCGTCGCCTTCCTCGGTGATGCCACCCAGCAGTTCGAACGAAGCGCCCTGGGCATCGTCCTTCAGGATGATGTTCACTACCCCGCCGATCGCGTCCGAGCCATACTGCGCTGCCGCGCCGTCGCGCAGGATCTCGATCCGCTGGATCGCGTTCTGAGGGATCGTGTCGAGATCGACGCCCGCCGAACCGCGCCCGATCGAATTGTTTACATTGAGCACGGCGTTGGTGTGGCGGCGCTTGCCGTTAACGAGCACGAGCGTCTGATCGGGCGACAGGCCGCGTAGCGTGATCGGCCGCGTGTTCGCCGCCGTGGCGGTGGTGGCCGCGCGCGGAAAATTGACCGACGGCTCGAGGAAATTCAGCGCGCGGTTGAGATCGGCATACCCGGTGGCGTTCAGCTCCTCTTCGCTGACAACGTCCACCGGTACAGCTGCCTCCAGTGCGCTACGTCCGGCGCTGCGGGTGCCGGTCACCACGATGGTATTGGCGGGGTCCTTCACGACCGGGCCCTCCGCTTCGGAAGGCAAATCCTGAGCTTGCAGAGGGGAGGTGACGATAGCGCCGGCGGTTATGGTTAAAGCGAGAAGCGCGAGATTCATCGTTGGCCCGATCCGATTTGCTGCAACTGCGAACGGGGCCGCATGTAACGAAGGCTTGGCTGGGCCGGGTATTGCGCAGACCGGCACGGTGTTGCTTGTCGGGCAACAGCAATTCTGCAACACTCCTGCTACAACCGCTCGATGGCGTGGCGATACGAGCTGGAGCGGGAAGATCTGCGATCTGACAGGATCGAGTGGAACCCCATCTTTCCTTTCAAACCGGGAGCGGTGCTGCAACTCGCGCTAACCGCCAATGTCGTGACCTATGCCCTGACCGGCGGTCAGTTCGGCTACTGGAAACTGTTTCCGACCGAGCCTCCCAGGATCGTGCCGCCTGCCTGGGGCGAGGTGCGCCTCGCCAATGGAACGATCGCTTACGGACTGGTTCCGATGGCATCGCACGCCATTCTGCGTCTTGAGCCAGCAAAAGGAGGATGGCGGGAAACGAGCGACGAGCGCGCGGCGGTCGACCGCGGATACAACAGATATCTTCCCGCGGCCGGTTCGCTCCGCGAGCGCGAAGATGCGCTGCTGTTTCGCCCGCTGGTAGTGCTGGGCCTCGTGCTCGATCGCTGGTTACGTGAGGAGAACTGGTTCGGAGCGTCACAGATCGCGGTGACCAGCGCGTCCAGCAAGAGCGCACTTGGCTATGCCCTACGCCACGGTGACGGTCCGCCGTTGCTCGGGCTGACGAGCGCGCGTAACCGGGATTTCGTCGAGCGCACAATGGTCTACGACAGCGTCGCGGCTCATGATGAGCTTCCGCAGCTTGCCGCCGGCACGCTCATCCTGGATTTTACCGGAGACCCTTCCCTTATCCGCGGTCTGAGCGAGCGGAACGGCGATGCCCTCCGTGTCGTGCGGATCGGGGCAACACATGCGGGAGCCGCCTCGTTGAACGACGATACCGTGTTTTTCGCACCGGAGCGGATCGGTAGGGAGATCGCGCTCAATGGCCTTGAGGTATTCGAACGTGATCGCGCGGCCGCGATTGCGGAATTCGCCTCGCGATCGACCGACTGGTTCATCCGCGAGCATGTCGACGGACCGGACGCGATCGTAGAAGCCTTTCGCGATTTGCTGACAGGGCGAGTATCGCCCGAACGGCTATTGATAGCTCGTCCTGAAGGAGCGTTCGAATGACCTTGCCCGACACACCGGAAGCTATGCGCGCCCATATCGAACGCGAAGGCGTCGCCGCCTCGCCCTTCACCAGCTTCTTGGGCCTGGAAGTCGTCCGCTGCTGGCAAGGAACCTGCGAACTGGCGCTAACCGTGCGTCCGGACCTAACCCAGTCGCACGGAACGCTACATAGCGGGGTGCTTTCAAGCCTGGCTGACATCGTGTGCGGTTTTGCTGCGGTTTCGCAATGCGGAGCGGTCGTTACTGCGAATGTGACGACGCATATGCTCGGCCCTGCACGTGTCGGTGACCGAGTGTATGCCAATGCAACGGTTAAACGCGCGGGTAAGCGTCAGGTGGTGGTGACTGCCGATTTCCATGCGAGCAATGGTGCCGAGGAAAGGCTTATCGTCACCGCCAGCGCCACCTTGGTGCGGATCGGCTAGAAGGTTGATCAACCAATTGCCGCGAAGCGATCGCCCGCCTTCCTTGCCTCCCTGCGCGCCCAATGGATGAAATGCGTTTCCGGTGCGGACGGACCCGCACGGCTGCGGCGCCGATAGAGTCTGTAATGCTCCCCGATCAGTCGCGACTGGCCGCACGGGACCAGCGAACCGCGGGCCAGGTGCTCCTCGCACATGAAAGGGATCGCGAGAGCGACGCCGAGTCCTGCAGCCGCGGCCTCGTATGCGAGCACATTCGTATCGAACAGTCGAACGTCGATCTCTTCGTGATCAAGACCGGCCAAGGCGAGCCAGCGCGGCCAGAGATTCTCCGGCAAGCGCGGCGCGAGTAGAGGAAGGCGAGCGATGTCGGCTTCGCCCAGTTCACCGCCTTGTTCTTCAATGAGCGATGGAGCGGAGACGGGGCACCCCAGAACTTCCAAGACGTTTTCCGAAAGGAGATCCGGATCCTGGAACGAGGCCCAGATCGCCAACTGTGCTTCCCCGGAACGCAGGATGTTCGGATCGCGGGTCGGTCGAACGTCGAGACGTACACCGGTTGTAAGAGCGAAATCGCCGCTTCGGGGAATCAGCCACCGCAGGGCGAGACTGTGCGATGCCGCTACGGTAAGAGTCGCGTCGCGCTTGGGGGTACCCATGGTTTGGACGCGACCGAGCGCTTCGATCGCTGCCTCGGCCGCATTGCGATAGGTCATTCCAGCCGCGGTGAGTTGCAGTCCGCCGTTCGAGCGATTGAACAGATCGATATCGAGAAAGGCCTCCAGCGCGGCGATCCTTCGACTGGTCGCTGACGGGCTGAGCGACAGCGTCGCCGCCCCTGCGCGCACCCCGCCCGCTTCCGCCACCGCTAAGAACGCCTCGATCGCTTCGAGGGGGCGTACCTTTCTGGACACAAGACGGCGATAGCCGTCATCCGTTTAGTCTAGATGACAGGATCCGTTCCGCCATGCAGTTCTGGATCGAATGTAACATGTGGTGATGGGCCGCAGACTTTGTATTCTATCGAGTCGAAGATATCGAAATGTCGACCCCAGATATCCATAGTTTTTGGCAGAAGCAGAATGTCCGGTTCAGACGTGACCATGGCTGAAACCGGAAAGTCTGCTCACGGCCCCATTCCTGTCTCCATCTGTGCGACAGCGCTCGTTTGAAGCCACAGATTGCGACGTCGAGGGTAATGTGTTCAGCATTCGCCAATAGGACTATGCGCTATCGAGGCGTTGGGATATCCAAACATCGATAGCTCGCTCTTCCCAAGCGACCGAATACCCACCGAGCTCCACCGGTCCCGGAAACTTGCCTTCGGCCATCCAGCGGTAGATCGTCGAACGGCCAAGCCCGACACGGTGCTGAACCTCGGGCAAGTGAATGAGCCGCGTCACCTGGCGTGGCTCTGTCGATCCTTTGTCGATCTCTTCACCCACGATGGCCTCCATCGGCAACGGTGAAGACATCGCCAAGCAGCGCATCCTTACGTTCGAGCTCATCGATGTGGTCTGAAAGCAGCCGTGCAACACGTTGCGCGGTGCCCTTGGCCCAACGCGGCTTCACCTCATGAACCTGGTTGCCCAAGACACGCTCGAGCGCTGAAGGCAGCTCGCCGGAAAAGTCCTCGAAAAATTGTGCGAGGTCCGATTGCAGCCACGCAATCGCGTGATCTCCGCTGCTGACGAGGAAAAGAAGCAGGTGTGCGTGCGGCGCGACGCCGCTCGCGGCGAGAATGCGCAGGGCTTCCCCTAGGCTGGCCGAGCGTTCACCGGCAAGGACGCGGCGCATTGCATCCTTATGGATCTGCGCGTCGCGCGCGATGTCGCAGCGGTGACGGCCGCTTGCTTCGACGGCAGCCAAAAGCAGCCGGGCGAGGTCGGCGCGAACCTGTTGTTCGGCAAAGAGCGCCATGTTGGTCATCGACGAATCCTTAGCTCCAGAGGTGATCGACTCACCGGCTATCCGCGAAGGAAGCCTGTAGGAAAACGAAAAGAACATTAAGAGAACATAGAGGAAGGAACGAATCAGCTTCCTTCGACGATTCGCGCGAATTCCGGTCGTGTTCGCGCATATGGCGGCACGCTTTGCGCCAAAGCCGGCATAGTCGGCGCTGCTCTGCGATCAGCCTGCGCGAATCCCGTCCATTGCCCCTTCCGATGTCGCTTTCTGTTTGGTCGGCAGCCCCAAAATCCAGTTCCCGATTTCCTACACCCTGCCTTGGAAGCGAGGAAAGAACATACAGCGAACGCATCGCTGCACATGTTCGAAACGGAGTTCCTCGATGACCAAGGCAATCACCCTTCCCCGCCAATCCGCCAAGGGCATTCGTGCCCGCGACTATATTCTTCCTGCCGCGATCGCGCTCGCTTGTGCCGGTGCCGCCTATGCCGGCGCCGACACCACCTTCGACCCGGCGCTGCAGAAATTCACCGACTTCCTCGAAGGTTCGGGCGGCAAGATCATCACGGTCCTGAGCCTTGCCGGCGGCCTGATCGCACTTGCTTCGGGGCGATTTGCTCTTGGCCAGGTCGCGGTGCCGGTGGGCGTCGGAATCGGCGTCGGCACCGGCGTGCCTATCGTCACCTCGGTCGTCACTGCGGTCATCTGAGCCGCGGTTAGCGACGGGAGGGCGGCATGGCCGACAGATACCTCGTTCCACGGCGGCTCGACGATCCGGAACTCATCGGTTTCTGGACCATCGACGAGTTTGCGGGACTCCTCGTCCCCTTCGCCTGGGGCATTCTCGCGCAGCACATCATCATCGGCACAGCCCTGTCCGGGCTCACCTGGTTCGCCCTTCGAAAGGCGAAGGCGTCAGGTGCCGGGTCGAAACTGGTCCATGCTGCCTACTGGTATCTGCCGGGGAGTTTCCTCGGGCTGAAAGCCACGCCGCCCTCCCACTGCCGCCTGCTCGCGGGCTGAGGGAGGACATCCATGAAACACGAATTCGCCTACGAGGAAGCGCAGCGCCACTTGCGCCAGCGCAACCGCTTCGCCGCGCTGGCGTCCGTTCTCGGCCTCACCAGCCTTCTCGCGGTCGGCGCTGCGGCAACGCGCGAAGAGTCTGTGATCCTCGTACCCGTCACCTCCGAACGCCTGACGCTCGGGAGCGATGCAACCGATGCGCACTACCTCGAACTCGTCACTCGCGACACTGCGCTGATGCTGCTCAACCGTGCGCCCGAGAGCCTCGACTACTGGATGGAACAGGTCCTGAAAGTCGCTGACCCGGCCGCGCACGGGAGCTTCAAGGCCGAACTCGTCAAGATCGTCGACGAACAACGCGGCTCGGACATCAGCCAGGCTTTCGTGATTTCGCGGATGGAGGTCGAGCCTGCCCCGCTCGCTACGCCGTCCGCTGCTGCTTTCGGGCCTCGTCCTGCTGCCGCTCGCCTGGGCGCCGCTCGATGCCTTCAGCAAGGACCACGCCTTTCTCATCAATGCGAGCCCGAGCCTCCCCAACTGGGCGTTCTGGCTCGACAAGAAGGCAGCGATCCAGCGCGGCAGCCTTATTTTCTTCGAGCCGCCGCGAAGCGAACTCGTCGAAAGACATTTCGGTGAAGGGCCGCAGATGTTCGGCAAGCGCGTGCTGGGCATGCCGGGCGATGTCGTGCGCCATGAGGGCGACGCGGTCTTCATCAACGGCAGGAAGGTTGCGAGCCTGCTCAAGGTCACGCGCCTCGGCGTTCCGCTCACGCGGGGCCCCGAAGGCGTGATCCCCGAGGGTTGCTACTATACCGGCACCAGCCATCCACGCGGGCTCGACAGTCGCTACGGCGAAATCGGCTTCGTCTGTCGTGGGCAGATCCTCGGTAGCGGGAGGACGATCCTGTGATGCGCCCCCTCCTTCCGCTTGGCGCCCTTCTCCTCGCCGCGCTTCCTGCGAGCCTGCAGGCACGAGACTATGGCCAGCGCGGCGCGGTGTTTCCGGTGATCGAGCGCGACCTCCTCGAACAGATCCACACGCGCCTAGCGCAGATGGAAAAGTCGGGCGAGACCGCGAAGCTCAACCAGGAATTGAAGCGCCGCACCATAGCGCGGGTCAACCGTCCCGACCCGGTCGCCGGCCTGATCCGCGCGCACGAAAGCCGCAGCTGGCCCTTCGATCCGACGATCACACTCGCCGCCGATATCCGGGAGGCCAAGGGCGAGCTCATCCATGCGGCCGGAACGCGGGTCAATCCGCTCGATAGCGTCGCGCTGCGTGTCCCTCTGCTCTTCCTCGACGGCGACGATCCGGCGCAGATCGCCTGGGCACTCAGGCAAGACCCCAATGCCAAGCTAATCCTCGTCAAAGGCGCGCCGCTTGAGCTGATGAAAGCCCGCCAGCGAAGGTTCTATTTCGACCAGGGCGGAAATCTCACCGAAAAGTTCGGCATCAGGGCCGTGCCCGCCCGGGTGCGCCAGAACGGGCGTGTCCTCGAAGTGAGCGAGATCGCGTTACCGCCCCGAAAGGCCAAGCCATGAGCAGCTTCCGCGCCTTCCTCGTGCTGTTCACGGCAGCGCTTTCGCTCGCCTTTTCTTCGCCTGCCTCAGCCGATGCCGGACCGGGCAAATGCACCGGGCAGTTCGTCAATCCGATCACCGACATCTGCTGGTCGTGCCTGTTCCCGATCTCGATCGGCGGGCTGGAGATCTGGCCGAGCAATCGCCCCGATCCCGACAATCCCGACCTGCCCGTATGCCTGTGCGGTCTGAGGTCCGGGATTGCGATGGGCTTCTGGGAGCCGGTGCGGCTTGCCGATGTCAGCATGAAGCCATGGTGCTTCGTGAACCTCGGCGGCATGAAACTCGATCCGGGCTTCGATATCGGCTTCCGCTCGATCTCGGGTCCATCGGCGGGGGG
>MDTE01006475.1_pt1 | contig 24004 bp, 21 predicted proteins | sample 811231 | NCBI WGS metagenome assembly MDTE01 (sample SAMN05326651, study PRJNA326480) | marine metagenome | isolation source: seawater | place: Indian Ocean: Red Sea | collected 2010 | reverse complement strand
GCGGCGGCGCGGCGAATCCCCGCGCGCGGTCCTGTGGTGGGCGTCGGTGGTCATGGGGTAAGGTTCCTCGACACCATGTCTGAGCCTATCACCGCTCGTCAGTTCTGGATTCGCGCCCCCGGGGTCGGTGAGATCCGCGAAGCGCCGCTGGCGGCGTGCGAGCCGGGCCAGGTCGTGGTCGAGACCAGTTACTCCGGAATCAGCCGTGGTACCGAGTCGCTGGTGTTTCGCGGCGAGGTGCCGCCCTCCGAGTACGAGCGGATGCGGGCGCCGTTCCAGGAGGGAGACTTCCCGGGGCCGCTCAAGTATGGCTACAGCAGCGTCGGCCGCGTGGTGGAGGGTCCGCCAGAGCTCCGAGGCCGGATGGTTTTCTGTCTCTATCCTCATCAGGACCGCTACCTGGTCCCGGCGGCCGCGGTGACCCCGTTGCCCGACCAGGTCCCGCCGGCCCGCGCGGTGCTCGCCGCGAACGCGGAGACCGCGGTCAACATCCTGTGGGATGCGGCGCCTCGGCTTGGCGATCGCATCGTGGTGGTTGGCGGTGGGGTCGTCGGTCTGCTCTCGGCCTGGCTCGCCGCCCAGGTGCCGGCTGCCGAGGTCACCGTGGTCGATGTCGAGCCGCGCCGGCGGGCGGCTGCCGAATCGCTCGGCGTGGCGTTCACGACCGAATCGCCGGCGGGCGCCGACGCCGACCTGGTCATTCACGCGAGCGGGCAGCCCTCCGGACTGGCGGCCGGGCTGGCGGCGGCCGGCATGGAGGCTACCCTGATCGAGGCCAGTTGGTATGGCACGCGCTCGGTCCGGGTGCCGTTGGGCGAGGCGTTCCACGCAAAGCGGCTCACGATTCGCAGTAGCCAGGTGGGGCGGCTGCCAGCGGAACGTACTCCGCGCTGGGACCATGGTCGTCGCCTTGGCGTGGCGCTGTCGTTGCTGCGCGATGCCCGGCTGGACACGCTCATCAGCATAGAGAGCCGGTTCGACGAGCTGCCGACCGTGATGCGGACGCTGAGTGAGGGGCCGGCCGACGTCCTGTGCCGCCGCATCCGATACCGTGACGAGGGGTGAGCCCCGCGAGAGAGGAGTCGAGAGCCCGGTGTATAGCCTCAACGTTCGCGACCACGTCATGATCGCCCACAGCTTCCAGGGTGAGATCTTCGGGCCGGCGCAGCGTCTGCACGGAGCAACCTATGTCGTGGACGCCACCTTTCGTCGAGCCGAGCTCGATGCCGACGGGCTGGTGGTTGACATCGGGCTGGCCAGCGAAGAGCTGCGACGCGTGCTGTCCGCGCTGAACTATCGCAATCTCGACGACGAGCCGGTATTCGCCGGGCGCAACACCACCACGGAATTTCTGGCCCGTCACATCCATGACCGGCTGGCGGCGGCCATTCAGGATGGCGCGCTCGGCGCCGGTGCCCAGGGGCTGACGAGCCTGCTGGTTACCCTCCACGAGTCGCATGTGGCCTGGGGCAGCTACGAAGGACCGGTGTGACGGCGGACACGCTGGACGTCGTGGTGCCCGGGCCGATCACGCAGCGCACGGGCGGCTACATCTACGACGCGCGGATGGTCGATGGCTTGCGCACCCTCGGTTGGCACGTCAGGGTCCATGAGGTGGCGGGACGTTTCCCGGACGGCGGCGAGGGCGGCGAGCGCGCGCTCCGCGACACGCTGGCCGGTCTGGCCGATGGCGGCCGGGTGCTGACCGATGGCCTCGCCGTCGGCGCGCTGCCCGGTCCCCTCCGGGCCGCGGCGGCGAGGCTTCGTGTCGTGGCGCTCGTGCATCACCCGCTCGGCGACGAGACCGGGCTCGAGACGGAGACGCGCGAGCGGCTCCTGCGGCTCGAGACGGAGACGCTGGCCGCCTGCCGCGGTGTGGTGGTGACCAGCCGATTCACGCGTCGTCGTCTGGTTGGTCTGGGGGTCTCGGAGGGGCGTATCCGTGTCGTCTGCCCTGGCACCGATCCGGTGTCTGGTGACCGGGCCGCGGCGGCCTCACCACCCGTGCTGTTGACCGTCGGTGCCGTCGTGCCCCGCAAAGGCCATCTCGAACTGGCCCGAACGCTTTCTCGACTGGTCGAGCTCCCCTGGACCTGGGTCTGTCTCGGCAGCCTCGACTGGGACCCTGACTATGCCTCGGCGGTGTGCGACGTCGTGGACTCCGGTGGACTCTCATCGCGTGTGCGGTGGCTCGGCGAGTGCGATGACGCGACGGTGCGCGGGTGGTATCGGCGGGCAAGTCTGTTCGTGATGCCGTCGCACTATGAAGGCTACGGAATGGCGCTGGCTGACGCGGTCGCCTATGGTCTGCCGGTGGTGAGCACGACCGGCGGGGCGATTCCCTACACCGTGCCGGCCGCGGCGGCCGTGCTGGTGCCACCGGGGGATGAAGCCGCGCTTGGCACGGCGCTCACGTCATTGCTGTCGGCTGAAGGTGGTGAGGCTCGCCGGATCGCGCTGGCGGCGGCGGCGCGCGACGAGGCAGCGAAGCTGCCGAGCTGGGGCGAGATGGTCCGGTCGTTCGCTCGCGCGATCGAGGAGTTGGCTCCAGATGGAGCGGTTTGACGACGCGTGGCTCAGGCTGCGCGAGCCGATCGACCACCGGGCGCGGGCGTCGACGCTCGTCGAGCGACTGTCGAATGCCTGGCGCGCCGCCGGGTGGTCGAGGGTGGCGGACCTTGGCAGCGGCGCCGGGTCGAACCTCCGCTATCTGGACGCCCGCCTCCCCGGCGTCGAAGACTGGATTCTGGTCGAACAGGACCCGGACCATGTCGCCCGCCTGGGCGCGGTGACGCCGCGATCGGGTCGAGTCGGGGTGCGGGCGGAGAATCTGGCCGCCTCAGCGCTCGACCGGGTCTGGTCCGCCAATCTGGTGACGGCGGCAGCTCTGCTCGACCTCGTGTCAGAGGGGTGGCTGCGGAGATTGGTCGACGCCTGCGTCGAGGCACGGGCGGCGGCCCTGTTCGTGCTGAGCTATGACGGTCAGGTTCGGTGGAGGCGTGCGGCTGGCGCCGAATCGCTCGAGATGACGGGCCTCGATCAACGCGTCCTCGACGCCGTGAACCGTCACCAGCGGCGAGACAAGGGGTTCGGCCCGGCTCTCGGGCCGCTCGCTGGCGCGAGGGCGGAACGGCTGTTCCGGGAGGCGGGCTTCCAGACCTGGCTGGCGCCAAGTCCCTGGCGGCTCGGCGCGTCGGACGTCGAGCTGACCCGTCGGCTGGTCGCCGGGTGGCGCGAGGTGGCGGCCGCGGCCGAGCCGGGCCGGGCCGCGGAACTGGCCCGCTGGGCGGACGGCCGGGTGGGTGAGGTGGCGGCGGGAGCGCTGGCCGTCGAGGTCGGGCACGTCGATCTGCTCGCGCTGCCGGGGCGGCGATGAGACACTGGGCCCCGTACGTCCGGGTTGCCGTCAGTGCCGTCCTCTTGGCGGCGCTTGGCTGGTGGCTGGACCTGGGGTCGGTCGCGGCGCGGGTGACCCGCATGGACGCCGCGTGGGTGGCGGCTGCGTTCGGGCTCTCGGTGGCGCAGGTGGCGTTGCTGGCTTGGCGATGGCGGTTCACCGCCGCCCAGCTCGGGGTGACGCTGCGGTTCGGGACCGCCTGGCGGGAGTACTACCTCTCGATCTTCCTGAATCAAGTCTTGCCGGGGGGCGTGCTGGGAGACGCCTCGAGGGCCTGGCGACAGGCGCGGGTACTGACGCCCGCCGCCGACAAGGGCGGGCCGGCCGCCCGCGCGGTGATCTTCGAGCGGCTGTCGGCGCAGGCGGTCATGACGACCGTCGCGGTGGTGTCAGTGCTGACCTTGCCCGCGCTCGTCGGGCGATCCGGCGCCGCGCTGGTCGGCGCACTGGTCGTTGCCGCCGGCATCATGGCCGGCGCCCTGGTCTGGGTACGTCGCCAGTCGTCAGCGGGATCCTTGACCGGCCTGGTCGTGCGGGAGCTGGTCACCGCCCATTTCACCCCGACGGCGTTTCTGGTTCAGCTCGCCACGGGCGTGGCGGCGGTCGGAAGCTACCTGCTCACGTTCCTCTGCGCTGCCCGGGCCGTCGGTGTCGAGACCGACGTCTGGCTGCTGCTGCCGTTGATTGCGCCGGTCCTGATGACCATGCTCCTGCCGGTCACGGTGGCGGGGTGGGGGCTGCGGGAGGGCGCGGCGGCGCTTCTGTGGAGCGCGGTCGGGCTGACGGCGACCGACGGCGTCGTCGTGTCGGTCGCCTACGGCGTGCTGGTGCTCCTGGGGAGCCTGCCCGGCGGGCTAGTCCTGCTGCGTCCCCAGCGAGCGACGCCGGCCGAAGGTTCCAGCTAGCTGAGATCGAGATCGAAGAGCACGTCGTCGCCCAGCCGGAAGACGCGGGTCGGCACCCGGAGCGCCTCGTCGAGTCGCGCGACCGGTGGCAAGGTGAACGCGGGGCGTCCCGAGCCGATGATGAGCGCCGCCACCGCCACGTGCAGGCGGGTGAGGGCTCCAGCCGCCAGGAACTGCGAGACGGTCACGCCACCACCCTCGACCAGCACCTTGTGGAGTCCACGGCTCGCCAGCACCTGCAGCACGGCGTCCGGAGCGAAGCGGGGCCGGTGTCCCTCCGTGGTTGTGGTCGCCAGGGTCAGGTGTTCCACCTCGGTATTGGCGGCAGTCGGGGACACGTCGGGGCCGGTCAGCAGCAGGGTGGTGCCGGACGCCCGGGTCAGGACCGCCCGGTCGGCGGAGACCCGGCCGCCGGGGTCCAGCACTACACGGACCGGGTCGTGGCCCGTTGCCTGCCGGACCGTCAGTTGTGGGTCATCCAGCTCGACCGTCGTCGCACCGACCACGACGGCATCGGCGAGGGCGCGCAAGCGGTGCAGGCGCACGATGTCCGCTGGTCCGGTCACGTAGTGGGAGTGGCCTTCGAGCGTCGCGATCCGGCCGTCGAGGCTCTGGCCGATCTGACCGACGACAAAGCTCGGGGTACGCTGCAACGGTATGAAGAGGCGCAGCAGGTCCGCCGCGTCGGGCGCAATCGAGCCGGAGACCTGCCACGTCCCGTCACCGGCCACCTGCAGCCAGGCTCCCGCCCGTGCAGTATCATGAACGCGAACGGTGGATGGTGTGCTCGCCGACGCCACGGGCAAGGCTTGGAGGAGGCTCCAGGCGGTGGCTTCGTCGATCTGCGCCCCGTCGTGGCGGTCTACCATCGTTCCCTAACCATACCGCCTTCGCTGGCGGTGACGTGACGTCGAGCTGATGTACGAGGCTGAACGCGGACTGTTCGATCTGCGGCGCGGGCGCCCCCTGCATGTCGTGGCGGGAGAGGCGGGCGGTGCCGTGACCGGGGTGTTGCTGGCCACGGCCGAGGGGCTGACTCACGAGACCCTCTCGCTGCTGCGGTCCGTCTCCGAGGGGCCGATCCGACTGTCGGTGACCCATCATCGAGCCCACGCGATGGGGTTGACGCCGTCTCCGCCCGCCGGGCACGTCGATCGCACGGCGGGCCACCACACGGGCGATGTGAGCCTGCTGGTCGACGCCGACGCCAGCCCGGGGGCGATCTGGAAGATGGCGAGTGAGCGTCCGCGCGACGGGGCCGCGTCCGCCGATATCTGCGCAGCGTCGGTCCCCGAGATCGCGGGACTCACGCTCTCTCGTCTCGGAGAACTGCTGCCGGCGGTGGTGAGTGTGCCGCTCGGCGAGCCGCTCGACCGCGAGCTCCAGTCCCGCCTCGACAGCCGGACCATTCTCACCGTGTCGGCCGAGCAGATCGCGGCGCTGGCCGCGAATGTGCAGGTGGAGGTTACCCACGTCAGCGACGGTCCGGTGCCGCTCGAGGAAGCCGAGGACGCCAGGTTCGTCTGCTTCCGGGAAGCCAACGGCATCCTGGAGCACGTGGCGATCCTGATTGGCGCTCGCGAGACCTGGCCCGACCCGGTGCCGGTGCGGTTGCATTCGGCCTGTCTCACCGGCGACCTGTTCGGCAGTCTGCGGTGCGATTGCGGCCAGCAGCTGCGAGGCAGCCTCCGGGTGTTCTCGGCCCGAGGCGGAGGGGTCCTGCTCTACCTGGCCCAGGAGGGGCGCAGCATCGGGCTCGGCAACAAGTTGCGCGCCTATACCCTGCAACAGGAAGGCCTGGACACGGTGGATGCGGACTGCACGCTCGGTTTCGGACCTGACGAGCGACGCTACGACGCCGCGGTCCAGATGCTGCGCTATCTTCAGGTCGGACCTATTCAGCTCCTCACCAACAACCCGGAAAAGGTGCGGGCGCTGCAGAGTGGGGGAATCGAGGTGGCCGATCGGCGGCCGCTCTACGGCACCCTCAACCGCCACAACCTGCCGTATGTGAAGGCCAAGGTGGACCGCGCGGGTCATTGGCTGACAGACATGCTCTCGGGGCCGATCCGCGGAAAACGTTCCTAGGTTTTCCCGGCGCGGGTTGGCATCCTGGCAGCCCGCTAGGTCTGCAGGCGCTCCACCGGAAACCTCGCGGCGTCGCTGAGCACCTCCGCCAGAATCCTCCCGTAGTGGGCCACCAGTTGCGCGCCGAGCGCGGCCGTGCCCAGCGTGGCGTTTCCGATGGTACCCGACGGGTGCAGATCGTCGGCCCGCCATGCCCACGACGCCTCTCCCTCCGGCGCCAGCCGGCCCAGGATCTGCTCCAGCCCCTCCGCGTTCGACGTGAATCGGTCGACCTCGTCGTCCCGAACGAGGTCCGGTGCGAGATGGCGCATCATCGCCGTCTCCACGGCCCCCCCGTGCAGGCCATGGCGCCACTCGGCCTCGGGCAGTTCCACATTCGGCCGTGAGAACGTCATGTAGCTGGCTTTCACTACCAGCAGGTTCCACTCGTCGCGGAGCTGGAGCGCCGCCGTCTCGACGGCGCCCACGTTGCCGCCGTGGGCGTTGAACAGCACCAGGCGTTGCGCCCCGGACGCGGCGACGGCCGCCCCGAGCTGGCAGATGGTCTCGACGAGCAGCTCGGGAGCCAGGCTGAGCGTACCGGGGAACCGTCGATGTTCGGCGCTGGCGCCGACGGCGATCGGCGGCAGACAGGAGAGTGTCACCCCGGACTCGACCCGGGCGACAGCCTGGTCGAGCAGGCCGCGCGCGATCACGAGGTCGGTCGACAGCGGCAGATGGGGGCCGTGTTGTTCGATGGCGGCGAGCGGCAACACGACAACCGGATCCCGCGCGACGAGCGCGGCGACATCGCGTGTCGTCAGGTCCTGCCACTGAGGTCTGGGGTGGTCGGTCATCGAGTCGTCAGGCTCGGCGTCTGAAGAAGGCCAGATCGTAGCCGATCCACCCCTTGGACAGACCGGTGTGCAGCGCATTGCCTCCAACGAGGTGTCCTGCCCGGGTGCCGTCGAGCGGCAGCCAGCCGAACAGGGCGATGAAGAGCGCAATCAGACGGTCGCGGGGCCGCCCCAGACGCAGATAGGGCGTCAGATCGTCTGTTCGCTCATGGTCGAAGCCGGCAGCGCCGGCGAGCCGGACGAGGTCGTCGCCTTCGATGAGATGGTTCAGGTGCCAGCCGCGTCGGAACGCCTCGACGGTGCGGACCGCCTGCCCAGACGCAGCCGGTCGTCGGAAGTCGTCGCAGACGAGGAGCCGTCCGCCGGGGCGGATCAGTCGGGCACAGGTGGCGAAGAACGCCTCCGGATCCGGAGCGTGGACGAAGGATTCGATGGCGTAGGCGAGCTCGACGGAGGGCACCGAGTCGGGCGGAGTCGAGAAGTCGGCCTCGAGGCACGTGAGCCGGTCAGCGAGGTCGTGCGCGTCGATGCGGCGGCGGGCGTGGGCGACCTGCACCGGGCTGACCGTGAGTCCGATCCCACGCATGGGGTGACGTTCGGCCAGGTAACACAGGCTGGCGCCGACCCCACAGCCGAGGTCCAGCACCATCGGCGGGTGGTCGGCTCGCGCGAGCTCGTCGAGCGCCTCACCAATGCGCCGTTCGACGTAACGGAACGCGTCGGCCGCCTCCGTGACCCCCGGCGCCCACACCGCGCGGTGCAGCGCGCCCACCGTGCCGCCCTGGCCATGGGCGACGAAGTCGTCGGTGTGACGGTCGTAGTAGCGGCCGACGTCCGCCGCGTCGAACTCAGCCATCGTCGAGTCTGGCGTAGACGTCGCCCGAGCGGACCTGCCCGGCCGGTGACCGCAGGGCGTCGAGGAGACGGTCGGCGGTCAGCCAGTCCCGGCTGACCAGGGTGTAAGACTCGCCCGGCGACCAGTTGTAACGATACGTGCCGAGGGTGGCCAGCCGGTTCATGCAGGCCGACGCGTAGTCGAGGGCGCCGGGGAGATACTCGAACGACACTGCGGGGACCGCCTCGGTCAGCCCGGCCAGCACCTCCGGCTCGGCCCCTTCGACGTCCAGCTTCACGAACCGTGGGCGTCCGTAGCGGGTGATCAGTTCGTCGAGCGTGACGGCGGGGACGTCGATGGCGCGGTTCCAGCTGACCTCGGCGAAGACCGGGTCCTGCTCGCGTGCCTCCCGCCAGTCGTGGGCCGTCGTGGTCATCGTCGGGGCCAGGTCGCTGATCGCCAGCTGGATCCGGCCGGGCCGATTCGCCGCCGCGGCCTCGACCACCTCGACCCCTGGCGTCTGCCCGACGATCCAGCGGAGCAGCCGGGCGACATCAGGTTGCGGCTCGAGCGCAATCACGCGGCAGCCGAGCTGGGCCAGCGCCCGGGTGCGGTTGCCCACATGGGCGCCCAGGTCGAAGACGAGGTCATCCGGGCCGGCGAAGGTGCGATACAGCCGCCGGAGCCGGCGTTGCCGCAACGGGATCCCGTGGTAGACCGCCAGGGATCGCGCCAGGCTCAGCGAACGTCGAACGGCGGCGAGCGTCGGCATGCTTGTTCATTCTGTGGGCGACCGCGGCCAGTTACAATGCCGGCATGTGCGTCGTCGCGACCGGGCCCACCCGCGCTGCTCGGTGGTCGCCGGGCTGGCTGGCCGTGCCGGCGGCGCTGCTCTTGCTGAACGTCTCCCTGACCTTCGCGAACATCTGGCCAACCCCGGGGATCCGGTTGACGGCCGAGCTCTCCCTCGAGGCATGGGGCGCCGTGCTCCTGATGACCCTGGTTCGTCGCTGGTTCGATGGCCCCTGGCCGCGGGTGGCGTCGGTGGCCGGGGGGCTCTGGCTCGCGCTGGTCGTGGGGCGTTATGTCGAGGTCACCAGCCGCGCCCTGTATGGGCGGGACGTCAACCTGTACTGGGATCTCAGACACCTGCCGAGTGTCGGGGCGATGTTCGCCGAGGTGGCGAATCCCTGGGTGAAGGCGGGTGTTCTGCTCGCGGCGATTGTCGGGCCCGTGCTGGCGTTCGTTCTCTTCAGGCGCGCCTGGACCACTCTGGTGGACGCGGCTCGCACGCCTCGCCTGCGTGACGGTATCGCGGTGGTGGCGACGCTGGCGGTGTCGGCCGGGTTGGCAGCCCGGGTGGGTGGCGCCGAGGTCGGCATCGGCGTGGCCGAGCCGGTGGCCCCGGTGTTTGCCCGAGAGCTGACCGAACTGGCCTATGAGGCGAGCGGGGCGGGGCTACGCGACCTCGGGCCGGCGCCGCGTCTTGACTCTGATCTCTCGCGCCTCGACGGGGCCGACCTGTTCCTGTTCTTTCTCGAGTCGTATGGAGCCGTCAGCTGGGAGCGTCCGGCGTTCGCCGAAGCCCTGGCGTCCAGACGCTCCGCGCTGAGCGCCGACATTGCCGAGACGGGACGGGGTGTCGTGTCGGCCTATGTCGATTCGACGACCTTCGGCGGCGAATCGTGGTTGGCCCATATCAGCCTGCTCTCCGGCACCGAAGTGCGCGACCAGAGCACCAACGCCCGGCTGTTGGCGCAGGAGCGGGACACGATGGTCAAGTTGTTCGGGCGGCGCGGCTACCGGACGACGGCCATCATGCCGGGGATGCTGGTGGCCTGGCCCGAAGGGGCGTTCTTCGGGTTCGACCGGATCTACGACCACGAAGCCATCGACTATCGGGGCCCGGAGTTCGGGTGGTGGTCGGTCAATGACCAGTTCGCGCTGGCCAGGGTGGATGAGGCCGAGATCGCGCCCCGGTCGCGGGCCCCCGTCTTTACCTTCTTCGCCACCATCACCACCCATGCCCCGTTCGTGCCGACGCCGCCTTTCCAGCCGGACTGGACGCGTGTGCTCACCGAGGAGCCATATGACGCGGCCGACCTCGATGCCGCGTGGTCGGCCTGGCCGGACTGGTTGGACCTGGGACCGAGCTACCTGTCGGCGATGGACTACGCCTTCGCGAATGTGGGGGGGTATCTGCGTCTCCGGGCCGAGCAGGAGCTCGTGATGGTCTTGGTGGGCGACCATCAGCCGCCCGCGCTGGTGAGCGGTGAAGCGGCGAGCTGGGCGGTGCCGGTGCATGTGATTGCCGACCGGCCCGCGGTGCTCGACCGGCTCGTGGCGCGGCACGGGTTTGTCGACGGCCTTGCCCCGAGCGGGGGTGTGGTCGCGCGGATGGACACTCTGCTGCCGATCCTGCTCGACGCTTTCGGCGACCCGGCGCCGTAATGAACGGACGACAGATGTCTCAGAGAGCCTTCACCGCCGTGCTGGCGCTGGCCGCGACGCTGATCGGGCTGGATGCCACGGTTGTCCGGGCGCAGTCGGTGCTCGACGTGATGACGTTCAACATCCGCACCGCGGCCGGGCGCGACGGTGACGACGGGTGGCCGCATCGGCGCGATCTCGTCGTCGGGACCATTCGGGCGTCGGCCCCCGACGTGATCGGGATGCAGGAGGCCCTGACCGAACAGATCGAGTATCTGCAGAACGCCCTGCCGGAGTATCGATGGATCGGCATCGACCGGGGGCTCAACGGTGGAGTGGGGTTGAGCGAGTACACGCCCATCTTCTATCGACACGCCGAGCTGAGTCCGATCGAGTCCGGCAACTTCTGGCTGACCGAGACGCCCGACACCCCGCCCCGTCGAACGCCGGGACGGCGTCGCCGCGGCGGAGGCCGGATCGTGACCTGGGCGCGCTTCCACCATCATCCGTCGGGCCGGCAGGTCTACGCCTTCAACACGCATTTCACGCTCAGGCGGGGTGCCTCCCAGCTCGCCTCGGCTGAGCTGGTCGCCGGGCGAGCTGCGGCGGTCCCGACCGGAATGCCGGTGGTCGTGCTCGGCGACTTCAACAACGACGCGGAGTTCAGCGACACCTGGCGCGTGCTCACCGGTCACGGGCTGCGTGACACGTGGGTCGAGGCGGACGCCACCGACGGTCCGCGCGCGACCTATGGCGACTTCGGTCCACCCAGTCCCGACTTGACCGAGCGCGTGGACTGGATTCTGGTCGGAGGCCCGGTCGCGGTGCGTCGGGCCGAGACCGTGGTCCGCAACGACGAGGGCCGCTTCCCGTCCGATCACTATCCGGTGACGGCCGCGCTGGAGCTGCCATGAGCCGCGGCCCATGGTGTCGGCCGGCGTTGCGGTCCGTTCTTGCGACGGTCGCCGTGCCTCTGGCGGTCGGCCCTCGGGCCGAGGGCCAGGTACGGCCTGAGATCGCCTGGCTCGATGTCCACGGGGGTGGCCTGGTTCTCGTGTCGGCGCCGGACGAGGCCAGCGTGGCGCTCTCCGGTGGTGACCTGGTGCACGCCGTCGCCAGCGAGCACGAAGCCCCGCCGCTCATCGTGGCGCACAATCCTCGCACGGGCGAGGACGGGACGGTCTTCGACCTGCCGCCGAGGCCGGGGCAGTCGATGGAGGTCACCAGCATCCTGCCGTTCGTCAACGGCGAGGCGTTGGTGGTCTCCGCCACGTTGTGGGACGAGGCCGGCCAGCCGGCCGGTCACCAGGTCTTCCTGCACGATCTCACGCGTGAGGTGACCGAGCTCCTCCTCGAGCGACCGCCGGATGCGTCCGCGCCGCGGTTGGACGCGTTCGACTGGAGCCTGCGGAACGAGATTCTGTTCTATGAGCATGACCCGGACGACCCGAAGCGCTGGGACGGAGATGGACTTCGGGTCGTCGTCTACCCGCGCGAGAGTGAGTCGCTTACCGACCGGTTCGCGGGGTCTGGCTGGCCGACGCTGTCCCCCGGGGGGCGCTGGCTGGTGACGACGACCGGACCTGACGACATCGAGGGGATCCCGTATCGACTCTGGGTCGTGGATCTCGAGACCGGCGAGCGCCGGCGGTTGTTCGAGCGTTTCGGTACCCGGGTGGCGACGTTCGAAGGGCGGATCGTCATGACGCCGACGCCTGACGTCTGGACCTCACAAGAAGACGCCGTGGTGTTTGCCGACTCGGACCACGCCGCCGAGATGTCGCCGCTGTTGATGCGTGTGCCCTTGAGCGGGCGCGGGATCGAGGAGCGGAGGCTGCAGACCCGCGGTGAAGCGTTGGATGTGGTGCCGCTCGGCGGCGAGGCGTTCGCGGCGCTCGTTCGACGCCTCGGGGACGGCGCCCACGTCGTCGAGGTGTTGACCTTCGGTGACGCGGGTCCTCGCGTGGTGTACGTCGACAGCGCGGGGCGGGCTCGGCTGATGGGGTAGCAGCCCGTCGTGGAACCCCGCGTCGCATCGAGAACGGCGCTGGGCACGCTTGACAAGGCGCTACGAGGGAGCAAATCGGGCCATTGTCGACCGAGGAGGAACGCAACTCACGCGTGATTCAGCGCCGTTCGAATGCAGCGGGGCTTTCACCACGGGCTGCTGCCCTCGGCTCAGTAGGCGGGTGGCAGATCCAGGAGCACTCGTCGTCGACGCAGTTCCTCGTAGCGCGCACCGAAGTCGGTACCGCTGAGCCGCCCCGTCAGATCGCCATCCAGGGTGAGTTGCTCCGGCATATAGCGCCGACAGCCCCCGAACTCCTCTTCATACTCCGGCGTCGGGAACCTGAGCGTCAGCACGGTCTCGGCCCCACACACCTCCATCATGTACAGCGGGTTGACCGCCAGCCGTCCCCGTATGTCCTTGGGACCGGACCAGGGCCGGGTGGCGAACACCGCCTCTGTGGCCGCGATAACGGTCAGGGTGGGCTCGTCCTGCAGCGACTCCGGGGCAGTTGGTTGGCCGAGCTCCAGTTGGTTCCGGTCGAGGAGGCCGTCGAGGAGCTGTCGGTCGCTGAACACCCGAGGCGAGCGAGCCGAGAAGAGCCGACGGTAGGCGGGTGGACTGAGCGTGTCGCCGGCGGAGATGTTCTCTCCCCAGGCGTTGTGGAGGTGCGGCAGACAGATCGGCGCGCCCGGGCGGGTGACGCGTTGGGCTTCCTCGGCCGCGAGGCGCTTGTTCCAGATATAGGGGAACGCGTCGGCCAGCAGCAGCATGCCGAAGGCGTCGTCGGCGAAGGGCAGCGGGGCCTCGGCGTCACAACAGACCGCGTCGGAGTCCGGGCTGACGAAGCGCCGGGCGAGCCAGAGCTTCCAGAGATGGAGGTCGGCCATCACCGGCGGCGGCGCGCTGGGCGGCCGCAGGCGTTCGAGCGCCCAGCTCATGTGCCCGGATCCGGCACACAGGTCGAGGTATGGGGCATCGGCCGGCGCGGAGGACGCCAAGGTGGCCAGGACCGCCTCGGTCGCCAGGTAGGTCGAGTCGGAGAACCGGTGGACGAAGTAGGTCCGCTCGCCGTCAGGTTCGAGCGCCGCGATTCCGTCGCGATAGCCCGTGGCATTGGCCAGGGCGGCGCCACGCGCCGCGTCTGACGCCAGGCCGAGGAGGTGGTGGAGCGCTTCGGCGTGTCGTCCCGACTCGAGGAGCACGATGGCTCGTCGCGTGTCGTTGTCGACCCGGAGTACCGGAATCCGGTCGACGAGGGGGAACGCGCAGCATTCGCAGCCGAGCACCGCATGGACGATGTCCGGACCGTCGTGAACGAGTGCGGCGTTGTCGGCCACCTCGAGCGGGGTACCGCAGTAGGGGCAACGTAGCCGCGAGAGGAAGTCTTGGCGCATTAGCGGGAGTGCGTCAGGCGCAGGCGGTCAAGGAACGTGGCGCCGGGTGTGCCGAGCGAGGCTCGCCGATAGTGTTCGAGACCCAGCAAACGCGGCGAGTCCTGCTCGGTAAGGTGCGGGAGCGCACAGGTCTGTTGCTGGCTCTGATGGCATCGCAACGCGTTGTATTTTCGCCGCGCGAACTCTCTGGTGTCGAGCACATGCGTCGGGGCGGGGGCGAGCGAGCCGAAGGCGTCCGGGTCGTCCACGCCCAGAATGGACCGGGGCGGCGTCGCGTCTGGTGGGATCCGGTCGAGCGCGGTGTCCATGAGGGCCCGCATCGCGCCGGCCGGCATCGACGTGTAATACAGCGCCGGGGCCTGGTCGCCCATCGAGGCCACGGCGGTGGTCACGCGTTCGTGCGTGGCGACGTGGTCCGGGTGCCAGTAAAGCCCGTCTTCGTCGAAGGTCACCACGACCCGGGCGTGCGTGTCTTCGGCCACCCGCCGGATGTCCCGCTCGAGCGCGGTCGCGTCGACCCAGGGCAGCAGGCCGTCAGGATGCGCCAGAAGCCGCACGCCGTGGATGCCCAGAGCCCGTCCGGCGGCTTCGAGCTCGCGCGCTCGCAGATCTCCAAGTGCGAAGCTCCCGGTTGGAGCGTCCGGGTCGACGCTGCCGCCTTGCTCGCCATGTGTCAGCGAGAGCACCGTGACCTGGGCGCCGAGGGCGGCGGTCCAGGCGAGCAGGCCCCCCGCGGCGATCGATTCGTCGTCGGGGTGGGCGAAGACGGCCAGGATGACCTGCCCGGAGAGGTCCAGGTTCATGACGGGACCGACAGGGTGGGGGCGGTGGTCGCGGTCGTCTCGATGAGTTGGCGGTAGACCGCTTCGTGCTCGCGCACCATCCGGTCCGGCCCGAACCGCTCAAGCGCGCGCTCCCGGATACGGGTCCGGTCGAGACCGATGGCCGCGGGCACCGCCTCGGCCATCTGAGGGACGTCATCGCAGACCATCCCGCATTCCGGGTCGACCAGCTCACCGACGGCGCCACAGCCGAGGGCGACGACCGGGGTGCCGCACATCATCGCTTCGGCCAGGACGAGGCCGAACGACTCGGCCCGCTGGACCGGATAGACGAGCGCCGCGGCGCGTTGTAGGAGCTCGACCTTGGTGGCCTGGTCGGCTTCTCCCAGATACCGGATCTGTGCGCCGTCGACGTGCGACGCCACCGCCTCGCGGTAGTAGTCGGTCTCGGCGGCCACCAGCAGCAGGCGTCGGTCCGACCGACGCGCCACGTCGATCGCTTCGAGCACGCCCTTGCCTTCGACGAAGCGCCCAAGAAACAGGAGGGCGTCTTCATGCGCGGACCCTGGCGTGAACAGCTCGGGATCGACCGCATGGTGCACGATGCCGGCGACGTTCAGACCGCGCAGCAGTTCGGCTTGAGTCTCCGAGACGGCGATGAACGGGGCCTCGTCATAGCGCGACCACAGCGCGACCTCGGTGGCGCTCGGTGCGTGATGCAGCGTCTGGAGGAGCGGGATCGGGCAGAGACGGGTGAAAGGGAGCGAAATCGGGTGGTATTCGGCCTGGTAGTGAATGACGTCGAAGCGCTCTGCATCCTCGATCGCCGCCGCCAGGTTGAACAGCTCGCACAGCTCCCAGGGCCACAGGTCCGTGTCCCGGTGGTAGCCCTCCTTGAAGACGACCTGAAGCTCGGCCCTGGTCTGTGAGCTGCCGGTGGCGAACAGCGTGACGGCGTGGCCCCGGCTCACCAGACCGTCAGCCAGCATCGCGGTGACCGTTTCCACCGAGCCGGACCGCTCGGGCGGGATCGACTGCGCCACCGGGCCGACCAGGGCGATCCGCAGGGGCGCGGGGGACTCGGTGCTCATACGCCCGCCCGGTCGAGAAATGCGGGGAGGACCCGATCGGCGGCGAAGTGCTCGCGCGCGATCTCGCGGGCGTCGGCCGCGTGTCGTTCGTAGTCGGTGTCGATCGCCTCGATCCCCCTCGCCGCCTCGTCCGGGGTGCTGAAGGCCAGCAGGCCCGACCCGGCTGGCACTTGGTCGCTCCACCCGGTGTCCTGCACCAGCGCGGGGCGACCCGCGGCCAGATAACACTCCGTCCGGTCGCTGAACCAGCCGGAGCGATGGTGGACATAGGCGTGTTTGGCCACACCGAACTCGGCCCAGGAGCTCTGGATGAACGCCCGGTAGGAGTCGGGCGTGCGGGAGACCTCCATGGCGGGGATGGGCGACCATCCGTGTTGCGTCAGGAGCGGCAGCGGGCCATTGACGGCCAGGGCGAAGCGGTCCGGGGCGCCCTCGGGGAGGCGGAGGAACTGCAGGAACTCCCGATCCTTGTTGCCGTCGACATCGGTGAAGCTCTCGGTGCGCCAGGTCATGACCGTGGTGAAGCGCTTGCGGGTCACCGGCGCCGACGTGCTCCAGTCGGCGATGGTCACCGGCTGCCAGGTGTGGGCCCAGTCGAACTCGCCAGTGGGCACGTCGCATCCGTCCCGGCCGATGTTGGCGCCAAAGGTGAACAACCGGTCGAACTGACGAAAGAAATCCACATACCAGGAAACGCCCTTGGCGATGGCCAGTTGGGTGAAGACCGGGTCCGAGTCGATGAACACCTTCGTCGGGATCGCCAGGTATTCGTCCCGCCAGAACCAGGAGCCGCCCGAGAGGTTGATGAAGATGTCGGCGCTCTCGCAGTAGCTCGCGAGCGCGGCCCGCGACATCCCGTGGTAGGCGCCATCGTGATTGACGTAGCTCCAGCGGTCTCCCAGCCCGAGCGGGGTCAAGGTGTCTTTGATATAGGCCGTGCCATAGCCCGGATCATCGGCCAGCGTGTTCCGGACCGGGTCATACACGCATTCCCCGGTGTCTTCCACGTAGCACAGCTCATGGCCGAGCGCCTGCAACCCCGCCAGATACATCCTGGAGCACCAGGCCACGCCACCGAAGGGGTAGCGACCGACGATGCCGGCCAACAGGATTCTCATCTGCTGGCGAGGTCCTGGAGGAGCTCGTCGACCGTCGAGGTGCTGGAGACGTCGAGTGAGCGTCCCAGCGAGAGTCTGGCGCACATGGCGCGGTACAGCGGCGTCGAGGCCAGCAACGCCTCGTGGGTCCCCTGGGCTAGCACGCGGCCGTGATGGAGCACCAGAATCCGGTCGGCGTCTTGGATGGTGGACAGGCGGTGGGCGATGACGAGCGTCGTGCGGCCACGTCGAAGGTGCCGGAGGGCGTCGAAGACCTCGGCTTCCGATAGCGCATCGAGCGACGAGGTCGGCTCGTCCAGGATGAGAATGGGGGCGTCCTTCAGCAGCGCCCGCGCGATGCCTATCCGCTGGCGTTCGCCGCCCGACAGAGAGGCCCCCGCTTCGGCGACGTCGGTGGCGTAGCCATCGGGCAGTCGCGCGATGAAGTCGTGGGCGTGGGCGGCGCTCGCCGCCGCCTCGATCTCCGCGTCCGTGGCGTCGAGCCGGCCGTAGCGGATGTTGTCGGCGATCGAGCCGGTGAAGAGGACGGGCGTCTGGGGCACCAGCGCGATCCGATCGCGGAGCGAGTCGCGTCGATAGGCCGACACTGGTCGTCCGTCGACCAGGACTTGACCGTCCGTGGGCTCGAGCAGCCGTGGGATCAGGTTCGCGAGCGTCGTCTTGCCCGCGCCCGTCAGCCCGACCAGGGCCACCAACTCACCGGGTTGCGCATCGAAGCTGACATCTTCGAGCACCGTCCGCTGGCCGTCGTATGAGAAGTTGACCGCGTCGAACCGGATCCGGCCCTCGAGTTGCTGGGCGTCGACGGCGTCGGGTCGGTCCGTCTCAGGCAGCAGCGCCAGCAGTTCCTGGACCCGCCTGGCGCTGACCACGGCCTGTTGCAGCGACCCGGTGGTGCGCGCGATCTCGGAGACCGGACCGTAGACGGCCGCCAGATACGCGATGACGACGAGGAGGCTGCCAACGGTCAGCCGCCCGTCGAGGACGTGCAGCCCGCCCACCAGCAGCACCAGCGCCGTGCCCAACAGTGTGATGGCGGTGACCGACAGGGAGAACCCTGATTCCTGCCACGTGAGGCCGAGGCGGGCTTGCATCGTGCGGGCGCCGGCGGCCGAGAACCGCTCCAGCTCGTGTCGCTCGCGGCTGAAGCTCTTGACGGCGGCGATCGACGAGAGGATTTCGAATGCGCGTTCGACCAGCGTGGACTCGCCCAGCTTCACCGACTCGGCCCGCTCGCTGAGCGGTCCCGTGTTGCGCCGCAGCGACAGATAGAGGAATGGCGCCACGGTGAGCGCGAGCAGGGCTAGCGTCAGGTCCACATAGACGAGAACGGCGAACATCACCGCCAGGTTGAGGCCGGCCACGAGCAGCGGGAACACACCGCCGATGATGAGGTCGTCTACGCAGTACGCGTCCGCATCCAGCCGATACACGGCATCGGCGGTGCGGTGCCGGATGTGGTGGCCCAGGGGCAGACGTTGCAGATGGCCGAGCAGCTGTTCACGCAGGGCATAGACGACCCGTTGGCCCACCCCGATCTGGAGCTGGGTGTGGATCATCCGCACCGTTTCGCCACCAAGCTGAATGACCACGCCGGCCACGACCACGGCGACCAGCAGTGCCGTCCCGCCGGAAGCCAGCGTCGAGGGGAGCAGGTCGGTCAGCCAGGAGGGGAGTGGCGTCTCGCCAAGGACGCTGTCGACCATGACCTTGAGCGGCCAGGGCGCGAGCGTGGCGAGACCGACCTCGGCCAGCGCCAGGGCCACGATGGCCGCTGCCCGCCAGCGGAAGGGCCGCAGAAAGTCCAGCGTCCAACCGAGAAGCGCCACGGAAAGCATCTTATCAAGGGGGCTCCGTGCCGCGCTTCCGGCGTCGCCTTCCGTGAGCGACGGTGAGGGGATAAGATTCCGGCACCCAGATCAGCCGAGACCTACCCACCCGTCCTGATGCGCCATCTCGTCGTCTCGATCCTCGTGCTCGTCCCTCTCTGGGCGCAGGCGCAGACGCCCGCCAAACAGGCCCGCGCCGTGCGTGTCGACGATGGCGTCGTGCGTGTCGATGGTTCGCTCGAAGAGGCCGTCTGGCGGACGGCGCCGGCGGTGACCGACTTCGTGCAGGCTGAACCGGACGAGGGGGCTCCGCCGACCGACCGGATGGAGGTGCGCTTCGTCTATGACAACGGCGCGCTCTACGTCGGCGCGCGGATGTTCAGCGCCGAGCCGGTTCAGGCGCCGCTCAGCCGCCGGGACGACGGCGGCCAGGCCGAGTCGATCCAGATCGAGCTCGACACCTATTTCGACCGTCGGACCGCCTACATGTTCGGCGTCACGGCCGCCGGCGTGCGGCTGGACCACTACCACCCTCGCGATAGCGAGGGGAACCGGGATCTGGAGTACGACCCGGTCTGGCAGGCGCGCACGGTGCGGACGGCCGACGGGTGGACGGCCGAGCTGTGGCTGCCGTTCTCACAACTGCGTTTCAACGAGCGCGCGGAGCGCGTCTTCGGGCTCAACATCAAACGGGACATCCCGGCCACCAACGAGGAAATCTACTGGGCGCTCGTCCGCCGGACCGAGAGTGGATGGGCGTCCCGCTTTGGCGAGCTCCGGGGAATCGAGGGCGTCGAGCCACGAGGACGGTTGGAGGTGTTGCCCTACGTTGCCGCGTCGTCGCGTGTGACGGGCGACCGGGATCTGGACAATCCGTTCGACGGCGGGAAGAACCTGGGAGGCCGAGTGGGGGCGGACGTCAAGGTCGGCCTTGGGCCGAACCTGACCCTCGACGTCGCCTTCAATCCTGATTTCGGGCAGATCGACGCGGACCCGGCCGAAGTCAACCTCACGGTGTTCGAGACCATCTTCTCCGAACGGCGGCCGTTCTTCCTCGAAGGCAACGACGTGCTCACGGCGGGGACGGGGAACTACTACTACTCGCGCCGGATCGGCGCCCGTCCGTCCGGCGCGGCCTCCGGCGACTTCATCGACCGTCCCGAGACGGCCACCATCCTCGGCGCGGCCAAGCTGACCGGGCGTCTCGCCTCGGGCACGTCCATCGGGCTCCTGGGGGCGGTGACCGACCAGGAGTTCGCGCGCACTTCGACCGACGGTGTGCTGGGGCGGACACAGGTGGCCCCGCGAGCCGGGTGGGGCGTGGCGCGAGTTATCCAGGAGGTGGGGGACCAGGGCTCGACCGTGGGCGGCCATCTGACGATGCTCCATCGGGGAATGGCGCCAGACGATCCGTTGGCGGCAGTCCTGAGCCGGAACGCCATCACGGCCGGCGCCGACACGAGGATCCGGTTTTTCGATCAGGGCTACGAGGCGTCGTTCAATGTCGGCGTCACCCACATCGACGGCGAGCCGAGCGCGATCACCGGCTTTCAGCGTCGGAATTCCCATCTGTTCCACCGGATCGACTGGGAGGACAGTCCCTTCGATCCCGACCGCCGGGCACTCGACGGGACCCAGGCGACCGGGCGGATCAACAAGTTGTCGGGGCGTCACTGGATCTGGAACGCCAGCTTCATGATCGAGTCGCCGGAGTTCGAGCCGAGCGACTTCGGGCGGCTGAACTTCGCGGGCGATTACACCTGGCGGGCCCAGCTCAGCTATCGTGAGACGGTGCCGGGCCGCTGGTTCCGGGCCTACTCGTTCGGACCCAACGTCACCCACTACTCCTACTTCGACCGGACGCTGGGCAATCGCTACAACGTCGGGGCGAATGCGAATGTCACGTTCCTGAACTTCTGGTCGACCAACGTCAGCGTCACCCGCTATCTGCGGGGCCTCGATGCCCAGCTGACCCGCGGCGGACCGGTGATGGGCGTGCCGCTCGGGTGGGGCGTGAACTGGTCGCTGCGAAACCGGGGCGGGTCGCAGACCCGGTTCAACACCCGGGCGCGCTATCAGTCCAACGAGCTCGGCGACTACACCTGGCAGGTGGGGGCCGGGTTGTCCGCCCGTCCGTCGCCGTCATTGGAGCTGTCGGTCGAGCCGGACTACCGGAACGAGCGGGGGACACGCGCCACCTTTAGCGGGCCGATCAATCGGCAGTACCTGGAGACCTTGCCAGGCGGCCGCCCCGAGACCTTCGGCCAGCGCCATGTGTTCGGGTTTCCGGACCGGACGACGCTGGCGATGCAGTTTCGCGTGAGCTACACCTTCAAGCCGGACATGACACTGGATGTGTATGCCGAGCCATTCGCCGCCAGCGGTCGGTATCTCCGCTATGGGGAGACGCTGTCGCCGGGCGCCCGCGACCTCCGCGTGTACGGGGACGCGGGGAGCACGATCGTCCGGGAGGCTGACGGGACCTACACGGTGACCGACGCCGGCGAGACCTTCGTGCTCCCGAACCGCGATTTCAACATTCGCTCGTTTCGCAGCAACGTCGTTCTGCGCTGGGAGTGGCGGCCGGGGAGCACACTGTTCGTGGTGTGGCAACAGAACCGGGACAGCTTCGAGTCGCAGGGCGTCCACGTCGGGTTCGGCGACCTCTTCGAGTCGCTCTCGGCCACCGGCGACAACATCTTCGCGATCAAGACCACCGTTTGGGCCTCCCGTTAGTCGAGCTCATGGCACGCCCGGTTTCCTGACGAGGCATCCGCGTAGCAAGGCGCGAGAAGGGAGCGACGAGGCGGGTCGTGACCGACGAGCAACGCAGCAACGCGGACGGATCGTCGGGAAACCGCTACTGGATGCCGCCTTTGGGACTGTAGCGATCGTCGTCGAACGCGCCCAGGAGCTCCCCGACCAGCGGATGCTCGATGGGGCCGGCGTCCGGGGCGGCTTCCAGATGGCGCTCGGCGACGTAGGTGGTGTGGTCGCCGTGGTCGACGAGCACGTGGTACCAGGGCTGATCCTTCGGTGGGCGCGAGCGGGCGACCTTGTCGTACCACTCGTCGGTGCCCTGGAAGGTGGCATCGACGTCGTAGACGACGCCCCGGTAGTCGAACTTCCGGTGGTGCACCACCTGTCCCACGAAGAACTGCGCCGTCTGTTCCATGGGCGGGATTCTACACCTGAGGCCAAGGACTGCTACACTCCGGCCGATTCGCATTTCACCTTGGGGAAGGGGAGGCGCGTCGATGACTCACTCGCCCGACCGGTTCGATGACGCCGGTCTGACCCGACGACACATCCTGCGGGCGTTCGCCGCGCTCGGCGGCTCCTCGCTTGCTCTCGGCGCCATGGAGGCCTGGGGTCTTCGGGGCGAAGCCTCGGGGCAGCGCCCGACCCTCCAGGGGCGGCCCTCGGCCAACCGCATCCTTGTTCTGGGCGCCGGCATCTCCGGTCTGGTTGCCGCCTACGAGCTCGCCAAGCTGGGCTACGACGTGCGGGTGCTGGAAGCCCGCGACTGGGTCGGCGGGCTGTGCTGGACCGAGAGGGCCGGCGACACCCACACCGAGGTTGGCGGCGAACGACAGATCTGCGAGTTCGACGACGGGCTCTACCTCAACGCCGGCGCCTGGCGGTTGCCGCATGGCGACCAGGGGGTGATGGACTACTGCGCCGAACTCGGGGTGAAGCTCGAGATCTTCATCGACGCCGCGGACGCCAACTACTTCTACGAGGACGACCCCGAGCGTGGACCGCTGTCCGGCACGCCGGTGAGGCTGCGCGAGGTCAAGGCCGACCTCTGGGGCACGATCTCGGAGCTCCTGACCAAGGCGATGGACGCTGGAGACATCGACCTCCCCCTGAGCGTCGAAGACCGCGAGCGGCTGGTCGCCTTTCTGGTCCGGGCGGGCTATCTCGACACCGAAGACCACGTCTACCGTCCGCCTGCCTCGCGCGGCTCCCAGGATCGACACGACCTCGCGGCGCTGCTGCAGTCCGGGTTCGGGGCCCGGGTACGTTCGCTCTATGCCGGCACCGGTGGGCCGGCGCCCGTCTTTCAGCCGATCGGGGGCATGCAGGAGATTCCGCTGGCGTTCCAGCGGGCGCTGGGCGAACGCGTGGTTCTCGATACGGAGGTGCGCGCCATCCGGCAGACCTCCGATGACGTCCGGGTCGTCACCCGCAACCGGCGGAGCGGCGAGGAGCGGGAGGAGTCGGCCGACTTCTGCGTCTGCTGTCTCCCGATGTCGATTCTCAAGCAGCTAGATGTCGACCTGTCGACCGATCTGGCCGAGGCGGTGGCAGAGACCAGGCACAGCGGCGCCAGCAAGATGGGGTTGCAGATGCGCCGACGATTCTGGGAGCAGGACGACGGTATCTTCGGAGGGCACTTGTGGTCGCGGAGCCTCCAGCTCGGTGAGTTCTCCTATCCGTCCAACGACTACTTCGCGTCGAAAGGGGTCCTGCTCGGCTTCTACGGGAGCGGGGCGATTGCCGGTCTGTACGAGCGGCCGATCGCCGACCGCGTGGAGCACGTGCTCAGCCGCGCGAGCGTCGTCCACCCACAGATGCGCGCCGAGTTCGAGCACGCCTATGCGGTCTGGTGGGACAAGGTCCCCTTCAGCCTGGGTGCCTACGGCGGAACCCCGGCTCAGAGTCTGCTGACCAAGCTCAGCGAGCCCGACCGGCGGCTGTTCATCGGGTGCGCCGGTGCGAGCACGCGTCCGGCCTGGCTGGAAGGTGGTATCCAGGCGGCATGGCGCACCGTGGAGCAGGTCCACGCACGCGCGATGGATCAGGCCTGAGTTTCGCGGGTGAGGGTGTCGGCGGTGACGTCGTTGTGCGATCCGTCCCAGACGACCTCGCCGTGTCGGATGACGAACGCCTGGGGCGACTGGTGTCGGATGCCCAGCCGTTCGGCGACCTGATTCGAGAGCGCCCGCTCCTCGATGACCTTTAGCACATAGACCGGCCACTCCGGGTAGTCGGCGGCGAAGTCCCGCACCTCGCGGAAGCTCCAGCTCGACACCACGCAGCGGGTGCTGTGCTTGTAGAGGATCGCCTGCTTGCTGGCCAGGACGGTGTCCAGCGTCTCCTGATCCTCGACTTCAGGCAGCCAGGCTTCGGCGGGGGGCGTGTCGGGCGATTCGGTCTTCTCTCGACGACGAAAGAACATGTCCTGCCCTGTATTATACGGGGTCATGGTAGCTGGCTGGTTCGCGACGGGAGCGTTGCTGTGCGGGTTGGGCGTGATCCTGGGGGCGTTCGGGGCTCACGGG
>MDTE01136950.1_pt1 | contig 24005 bp, 22 predicted proteins | sample 811231 | NCBI WGS metagenome assembly MDTE01 (sample SAMN05326651, study PRJNA326480) | marine metagenome | isolation source: seawater | place: Indian Ocean: Red Sea | collected 2010 | reverse complement strand
GTCGTTGACAAGCGCATCGCCAATAACGCTGGACGCCAGCTTGATAGGATCGCTGGTTGACCCGTCCGCTTTCGTAAATGGTATTTCAGCGCCTGTTGAGACAGGCTGAGAGGCGATCTGCTTCCACGCAGAGCCAGACCATTCGTAACGGATGCGCCCTACGTCAAACGTATCGCCCGTAGAAGGACTTGTCGGAAAACTTACTGCCATTATGCTGTCACCTTAGTCCAAACGACTTTCGCCGTGTTGTTCGCACTCGTTCCCACGCATCGAAGCCTCACATTCGCTCCACTGATATCTGCGGTCAGAGTTGCAAAATCACTCGACCCTGTATACGCCACGCCGTATTCCACGATGTGGGCATTAGACCCGTCATGGAGGATTAAAACTTCTGATACGCGATATTCAGTATTCGTTACATCTGTGACCTCAACAACCACCTTGGCCGACTGATATAGACTCTTGCCGAACTCCTGTATCGTCGTGGCGCTGGTGCCGATTGACGTAGTTTCTTGTGTAGAAATGAGACCGCCAGCAGAAGAAGAGCCGCTGATATCTAACCAGACGGCATTGCTGGACGAATCGACTACGCGTTTATAGAGGATCGCGTTATTGGTGTCATACCACTCATCGCCAGCAGAAGGGGAGGAGGGGGCAGAGGTCGCTCCAGTGTAGGCTTGTCCTCCCGCCGCTTCGGCCCAGGAGATATCGGTGCCATCACTGGTCAGGACATATCCATTAGTGCCGACAGCAAGGGCCGCTGGATCGCCACTGGCATCGCCGTAGATGATCTTGCCGCGAGCCAGACCCGCCATCTTCGCAAGGGTAACCGCGTCATTGGCGATAGTGAGTGCGCCACTAGACGCCAGGCTAGCATCGCCACTTACGGCAACCGACTCCCATGAATCGCCATCGGCGACCATGATTCGTCCCGCAGTAGCTGTAGTTGCACCTACGTCTGAGAGGTCGGTAAAGGCGCTAACAGAACTACTGGCGGTAGAGTTGATCGTAATGCTGTCACCGGACGCATCGGTAGTGATCGTGATGTTGCTTCCGGCCACGAAGGTAAGGGTGTCCGAAATGGCATCTGCGACTACGTTCGATTGGCCGCTGACGGCCATCGTTGTAAAGGCGTTTCCGCTATTGCTATCGACATAATCTTTGACCGCTGCTGAAGTAGGCAGGGTCGTATCATTGTCGTTAGAGCTAATGCCCTCGGATTCGGTGACTAAAGTAGCAGCGGCAAGATGGGAAACTGTGAGATCTGCGAGGCTTACCGCACCCGATGAAACACTGAAATCACCACTGGCAAAAGATGCTATGCCTTTATTGTGAGCACTCGCTTCTTCAGCGGCTATCGTTACCGCTTGACCACTGTGCGTTATATCTATGCCCTCACCAGACGTAAGAGCCAAGGTCTGAGAGTCGAGATCTACCGCACCGGAGCCGGAGTCTGTGCTAAAATCGAGGTCTTGCGCTGTGATGTTGGTGTCTACGTAATCTTTTACAGCAGCGCTTGTGGGGATCGTAGTATCGTTGTCATTTGACCCGATCCCTTCGGACTCTATGACCAAAGTGCCAGCCGCGATCTCACTGGTCGTAATAGCCAGACTGAGCTTCGATTGAGCTATAGCCGCTGATGCATTTACGTCTGCATCGACAATTACGCCGGAGGCTATGGCTGCCGTTAGCGTCCCATTGCCCAACTCGGTAAGTGTGACATTGCCCGTTAGGTCGCCACCAAGGGTAATGACAGGGGACTTATTGATTGTTACGCCACTGGCTATATCTCCACCATCGATGTCGAAGTTTGAGCCTTCGATCTCATTACTGCCAGCTGTCAGCTTTCCGTCCAATGTGAATGCAGAGATATTGGACGTATGTAGCTTGTTTATATCGACATCGCCTGTGGTGCCAGAGAAAACCTCAGACGAGTTGGTCGCGTCCGGAATAAAGGTGAAGCGACCTGTAGAATCATCTAATCCGAAGAATCCTACTTTCGCCGCTGATCCTGTATGATATCGATACTCAATGCCTCGATCTTTATTGTCATCAGAGCTCGGAGCAGAATCGCCACCCAGAGTAAGGATTGGATCGTCTACGGTTACGGTAGTGGAATTGACAGTGGTTGTAGTTCCATCAACCTGGAGATCGCCACTGATAACAACCTTACCCGTACCATTGGGCGTGAGCGTTACATTACCATTAGACGTTGAGGTTGTTATCGAATGCGTTAAAACGTCTAGATTACCGCCAAGTTGCGGAGAGCTATCACTGGAGACCTCTGCATTGGTATCTACATAGTTCTTTACTGCCGCACTGGTAGGTAGAGTCGTATCGTTGTCGTTAGAGCCAATGCCATCTGACTCAGTGACTAGTGTAGCGGAAGCGATATGGGAAGTAGTGAGATCAACCAGAGTTACCACGCCAGAAGAGACACTAAAATCTGCACTCGCAAATGATGCGATACCCTTATTGTGCGATGTAGCGTCCTCAACGGCGAACGTTACGGCTTGGCCGCTATGCGTAATGTCGAGGCCTTCACCTGAAGTAAACGCAAGCGTCTGAGAGTTTAAGTCTACCGCACCAGACCCCGAGTCAGTGCTAAAATCGAGGTCTTCGGCAGTGATTGCCGTGTCTACATAATCTTTAACCGCTGCACTGGTAGGTATCGTTGTATCGTTATCATTGCTACCGATACCCTCAGTTTCTATGACCAGAGTTCCAGCGGCCAATTCACTAGTAGTGATAGCGAGTGATAGCTTTGATTGGGCTATGGCTGCGGAAGCATCAATGTCCGCGTTTACAATAACCTCGGAACCTATCGCCGTAGTGCCGTCCGATCCAACGGTTACATCGCCAGTGAGAGCCTTATTATCCCAGGTATCCGTTCCATCCCAGATGAGCACATGGCCGGCAGCCAGTGATCCAATGTTGGTATCATTGAGTTCTTCTATCGTATCCTCTGTCAGGATACGGGTATCTACATAAGCCTTTACAGCTGCGCTTGTGGGTAGGGTTGTGTCATTGTCATTATTAGCAATGCCTTCTGACCCAATCACCAATGTAGAGGCTGCGATATGTGATACAGTAAGGTCAGCTAGGCTAACGGAACCAGAAGAAACGCTAAAGTCCGCACTGTTGAATGACGCGATGCCCTTGTTGGAGGTAGTCGCATCTTCGCCAGCTATCGTAACGGCCTGACCGCTATGGGTAATGTCTACGCCTTCACCGGGCGTAAATGCCAGTGCCTGAGAGTCGAGATCAACCGATCCACTACCTGAACTAGTAGTGAAGTCTAAATCCTGAGCGGTTACATTTGTATCTACGTACGCCTTTACAGCAGCACTGGTCGGAATCGTTGTGTCGTTGTCGTTGTTCCCGATCCCTTCAGTCTCTACAACCAGGGTGCCAGCGGCTATTTCGCTTGTGGTGATCGCCAGACTCAACTTGGATTGGGCTATCGCCGCCGATGCATTGACATCCGCATCAACAATGACACCACCGACTATGCTCGCATTGAGCGTTCCATTGCCGAGCTCTGTGAGTGTTACATTCCCAGACAGGTCGCCGCCGAGCGTTATCACTGGCGACTTATTGATCGTGACGCCGCTCGCGATATCACCGCCGTCAATGTCGAAATTGGAGCCTTCGATCTCAGACGATCCAGCCGTCAGCTTACCATCGAGCGTGACGGCGTCGATATTGGACGCATAGAGCTTATTGATGTCCAGATCGCCCGTAGATCCGGAGAAGACTTCGCTACTGTTGGTTGCATCGGGGATATACGTCAGACGGCCCGTAGAATCATCGTAGCCAAAGAAGCCCACCTTGGCCGCACTTCCAGTATGATACCTGAATTCTACGCCTCGGTCTTTATTGTCATCCGACGAAGGAGCCGTGTCTCCGCCCAAAGTAATGACGGGATCATCTACGGTGACCGTAGTCGAGTTTACCGTAGTTGTAGTGCCGTCTACCTGGAGAGGGCCGGATATAAGCACCTTACCCGTTCCATTGGGGGTAAGGGTTATGTCTCCATTACTAGTCGAGGTCGTAATGCTATGCGTTTGAACATCAAGGTTGCCACCAAGCTGAGGGGTAGTGTCTGTTGCGATATCCGCAAGTTCATTGACCGTTGTCCCGTTGCTCGACCACTGGAACGTATCCGTAGTGTTGTTGAAGCGGATAAATGGGGGATTGGTTGACCCGTCATCGAAGGATACAACCAGATCATCTCCCGACGATCCATTTATTTTCCATGTTATGGTAGCCATAAATTACATCACATTACTTGCAAAAGTGCAATCAAGCGACATTACCTGCCGTAGCTCGCCAGGAATAGGTTCCGTCTGCGGGATCATCCGCAATATTGAACTCATATCGGCAGTGATCTCCTTCAAAGGAATCCGGAACGCCGTTGGGACTTACCCTAGACCAGTAGGGTGTCTTTGAGTTACTCTCGGAGAAGCCATGAATCACCGCATCTCCATTTGTATCTGCCCCCGCCTTGGACTTTTTCATATTGACGATATCGCTATAGTGTTCTCCCAGAATAACATTGCGATCACTCTGATTGGTAATATTGAGGATCGTTCCAGGCACATAATCGGGCCATGATGCACTTCCATCAGTGTCATCATCGAGCACTGAAGGGAAGCTTGAGCTCGTATCCGTTACAGATGAAACAGTCAGCGACTGGTGTTGATATGTCGTAGATGGATCGCTTCTCAAACATACTCTGACAACGGCGGAATCTGCCACACCAGAGACAGACCTCTTAAGCGTAAATCCATGACTGCTAACAGCAGACACATAAACACCCCAATCGCTCCCTTCAAGTATCTCAGGGCGAATATTTGTGATACCGGACGGGATGGTGTTACCGAGTAAATCCGTCTGAAAGGGGGCAGTGCCCAAGGTGTAAGAGGTCGAGTTGGCAGTTAACGTCAAATCAACCCAGTAGGTAGTAAAGCTTGATGCGGCTCCTGAGAAAATAAGCAGGTCGACTAAGGCATTTTCATCAATACCGACAGCGCTCTTGGAGATCGTGAATCCGGTAGCTGAAATAGTCGTAGGATTGATATACGCTCTGCGATCTGCTCTATTGATGAGCAATAACTGCGGATTCGTCAGATTCGTAGGGAGCGCAGACTCGGTATAGTAGTCCGTCAGACTCGCATAGGTCACAGCCTGAGAGCCGCTCGTAACCGATAGTCCATAGACGTAGTGTGAGATACCATCGGAACCGTTTTTCGTTGACTGATTCTGATTCACCCTATGCCGGAAGCGGGTATAGTAAGACACAGAGTCCCGCGATACCGTAGGAGATGAAAAATCGTCATCGTTGTCCAATTCCCACTTGAATACCAGTCGGTCTGAGCCCGCGTCAGAAGGGACTGTAAATACGAATTTGGCATCTGTGCCCGTATCAAAATAGCCGTCGGCAGGAGAGATGAGGCTCGGTGGAGACGGGAGCATATCTATTGTGAACATTGCCGAATTAGCTGCCGCACTGGTATTCGTCCCATCGCTGATGACAACGCGAATCATATTGTGTGTGCCCTGGAACGTCACACCTACATCATTTGCCGAATCCCAGACAAATGTGAGTGATCCCGGGCTTAGTCCACTCACGCCCGAATGAGAGGAATCTGTGGTTTTAGCAGTAGCGGCAGTAAAACTACTACCGCCGTTAGTGGAATAGGTTACGGTAACAGTGAGGGAAGGAGAGTCGCGATTAGATATGGCGTCATAGGTGATATATACAGGTGCGCCTTGTGTAGTGTCTGTAGCAGGCCCAGTGATCGCAACAGTAGGCAGCATTGATAGTGCGAGGTCAGTGGTCTGAGTGTAATCACCGTATGCTGTGCCATTGCTCGCTCGTATCCTCAGTAGAATAGACGCATTAAATGAAGCGCCAAGATCTGCTTCGGCGTCCCATACGAAGTTATACGAAGTCGCCGAGGATAAGCCGCTTACGCCATTGTGTGAGGAGTGACTCGTCTCAGCGGTAGCGGCAGTCCAGGAAGATCCAGAATTGGTGGAGTAATCTAGTTGTATACTGTAGGTGCCACCTGTCACTGCGGTATTGATCGTATAAGGCACTAATACGGTCGAACCTAGACTACTGGAAAATGACCCAAACGACACATCAGCGATCATGTTAACAGTAAAATCGCCCGATTCCAGGTAGGCCCCGTAGTTCGATCCATCGCTAGCTCTCACACGTATTCGAACAGATGCGTTGAAAGCCGCGCCAAGGTCTGTAAGCGAGTTCCATACGAAGGTGTAGGTTTCCGTATCGGGATCGGCGGCAAGGCTGCTGGTGCCGCTGTGAGAGGCGTGAGAGGTGTCTGCTGTGGCCGTGCTCCAGCTTGAGCCAGAGTTAGTGCTATACTGCACTTCAACCGTAGAGGCTGCCGTGGATCGGTCTGAGTCCAGTGCATATGTGACAAGCACTGGAGAGCCATACGATCCGCCCGGTAGGGGGGCGCTGATACTGGTTACTTTTAGGTCAGATACTGACCATTGACGCTCTCTGGAGTCGGAGGGAGTGCCGTAGTATATCGCCATTAGTATCCCTCAACACTGATTTCATTGTTATCAATGGCTTGCTGCATCTCCTCGACCAGGCGAGTGCGGAAGACATCAATACTGTCCTGCGAGAAGAGCACATCGCCTTCGGCCTGAACAACGATACTGGGATTGATGTTAATGGTATTGGGGCCGCGAGAGATCGACGCGCCCAGGTCGCCCGTTCTATTGAAGCGCGACCTAGCTTTTTCTCCCTCGCCGGGGCCTTTCCATGCGGAATACGCCATGAAACCCGCACCAGCTATTGCCGCTATGCCTCCAACCGCTGACATACTACCGGCTATTGAACCCATACCACCGAGTTCTTCTATGGCCTGCAACTGCCTCACTCCACCGGCGGCTTGTGATAGGGATTGCGCTACAAGCTGACCTTTCTTGGCTATAGAATCTAGTCCGTCTATACCGGCGTCTCCGGCAAAACGTGCTGCACTGGCTACATTTCCAAAGGCGCGAGACACATCGCCAAGACCATCTTCGACTCGTTCAAGGGCAGACACCTCCTCTTTATCTATCTTTTGTTGCTCTTTTAGAAATTCTTTAAATAGGCGAAGCAGATCTTTGTAATACTTTTCTTTCGCGGTCAGACGCTCAGTGTCGATCTTGTCTATTTCTTCTTTGCGGGTTACCGCTGACAAATTCTCAATCTTCTCAATGCCGGAGAGCTTTTCCTGGATCATCTGCTGTGTGTTTTCCCACCACAAATCTATTGCTTTTTTCTCTTCACTCCCCATAAGCTTTTCCCAAAATTCAGCCCGCAATTTTCCTTGTGTGTCGCCGATAGCTAGTTCAGAAAGTCTTATCGATTTCTCTTTTTGCTCTCGACGGATACGCTGATTGAAAGCAGTTATGAACTCTCTAGCTTCTTTGTCCGCAAGATCCTCAAGTCGCTCATTTTCAATCCTATCCTTAATAGCTAATACCCAATCAGCAACCGCGTCTTCCGTTAATCCCACACTTGCGCGAATATTCTCAGGAAGCAATAGCATACTTTCTAGCATTTCTTTGCCCCTTACTTCTACGGCATCTATCCGACGCTGGAATTGGTCTGGCTCTGCACCCGTAGCACCACGCGCCATGTTCTTTACGAGTTTGTCGGCGTCCTTCCTCTGCTTGTCGATACGGTCTTTAGCGATCTGGTCTATTCGCAACTCTCTTGCTTTATTGATTTCGCTGAGTAGAGCGTTGCCTGCATCTTCGGTCAATCTTGGGAATTCTTGCCCATCTAACGTGAACCGCTCAATCATCAGGCGCTTAACTTCTTGTTCAAGCTCTTTAAATTTCTGCTTCGCCACCTCCGCTCGACGTTCGAAAATATCGCCCTCTTTGCCTGTGACCTCTCTAGTGATGCGATCTAGTATCCGCTGCGATGAGGTCGCCTGCTTGTGAATCGCATCTTTATTTGCTGCATCAGCCTTTGCTTGAGCTTCAGCCAGTTCATTTTTTATTTCTTTCGTTTCACGCTTAATTTTCTCAAGATTTGCAATAAATGGGCCAACAAACTCATTAATTTTTTCGAATCGTTTTTGTACATCTGCAAAAGTCAAACCCTCTATTGGATCTTCGCCGTGCTTCTTTCGAAATACGTTTTCTGCCCAAACAGTCTCAGCTTCTTTTACCAACCTTTGCTTGTGTCTGTCAACATGATCTTTAAGAGAGTTTAGAGCGGCAGTAGCAGTGTTATGTTCAAGCTGTCGGCGATCTTCTGGATCTTGCATCATTGGCATCGTATCTGACCACAGCTGCTCTAATTGACGGCCAAACGATGTTACATGTCTTGCAAATTCTAAGCTTTCAGTGTCATCGCGCCCCATACCCACTAGCATAGCAGATGTTTCATTCATCCCAGGCGCAAGAAACCCTCTCCGCTTCATCTCAAACGCTTTTGAAATAACATTCCAACTATGGTCAGGTTTTGCGTTCGGCCCCCAAGCATCAGCAAATTCCTGCAAATGCTGTCTCAGAGCGGTCTGCCTCTCACCGATCTCTTTTATCAGATGGGCATTACTCGTTGTAGTAAAATCCTGATCCATTGCACTAAGTATATTACCCGAAGCACCCACCTTCCTTGCCGCTAACACTTGCCTCATTGTTGGAGATGCATCCGCCCTCTCAATAGCTTGAGTTAGAGCTTCGGCCATTGCAGTTACAGTCTTTGCAAAGCCAGAGAACATACCTGTATTCGATTCTATTGCATTACCAAGGGTGCGGGTGAAAGCATCGACGGCGAAAGTTAGCTTGTCAAAGCTGCCAGCAAGGGTATCAGTCAACCGAGCAGCATCTCCACTAAACATCCTCGACTCTTCAATGACCCCCTCGACTATCAGCAAGTGTTTTTCCACTTCAGACAGCTGTGACACTACCTTTCCATATTTCTTAGCTTGCTCTTCAAGTATTATTGAAATATTCTTCGTGATACCCGCATTATCGACCATGCGGCTAATCATATTCTTAATACCGTCAGTAGCACCTACCACAGCTTGGCCGTATTCTAACATGCCTTGCCTATTGAAAGCAGCCGCATCTTTTAGTGCCATCATCGTCTCAATAGCCTTGTCCATACCGATGCCGGTAGAAAGCAGATTCCGAAGGCCTTTAGACGCTTCCGAGACTTTCATCAATCCATCATTAGTCAAAAGCTGAATGGCTTGATGTACCTGATGAGTCCTTACGCCAAATTTTCCAGCTACTGTCGTAAGTCCAGTAGTAGCTTTCTCGTATTCAATTGTCGAATCAACAACGGCGCGTAAACTCCGTATCACGGGACGGACTGCAAACGTCCATAGCAGGAGGGCATTTCTTGCTCTTGATATGACTAGCTGTAATCTTTCATATGCATTTTTAAGAGTAGTAACGTGCTTACTGGTAGCACTGACTCTATTCCCATTTATCTCTAGTTCACTCGATGCAAGCCTTAGCGAACTCGCCAAACGCCGTTGCAATGGTAGCAACTGCTTCTGCTCAGAAATCATTTTTTGAGTTTGCTTTATGAGCTTAATTTCGGCATTAGTCAACTGGTCAGATGCTCTGATTTTTTCCTTTATGACACGGACTATTTCACGTTCTCTCCGCTCCCTATCTTTACTTTGTTTTTCTTCCTGCGGAGCATCTTTGTTTCGCTGATTTGAAAGCCGTTTTTCAGCGGTCAGTATTGCAGAGGCTACAGGTCGAAAAGCTCTCCGCACCCTGTTCTGCTCTATCATCTTGTCAGTGACCGCTATCAGGCGTTTTTGCTGGTCAGTAAGTTCTTTGTTATTGCGAATCCGCCATATCGCATCGGCCTTCATCTCTTCAAAGGCCGCTTTTCGTGCTGCCCGCTCCTTCTCTATTCGCTCAAGGTTCTTCGCCTCTTCTGATGGTTTTCGGGCCTCTTGTTTCTCTTTAGCCATGACCGCTGCTGCTACATCGCGGAATCTAGCGCGAACTCGATTCTGCTCGTTCATTTTCTTAGTAACGTTTACAAGCCGTTGTTGCTGATCCGTCAATTGCTTGTCGTGCTTGATGCGCCAGATCGTATCACGCTTGAGCTCGTCAAATTGTCTTCGCCTATTATCCCGCAAGCGTTCTACCCGATCAAGTTCCTCTTTTTCGCTCTTCTTCTTTTCATCGCTAGCGGCTCGTTCTTCTGCGGCCTGTTTTCTCGTAGCTTTCGTTAACTCAGACAGAGCCAGCGCCTGAGCACTGCCCCCTAGTTTCCCCATATCTTTTCCGGCGAGAGCTTTGTCCTGCACCAGTTTCAAGAAGCGTTTCTGTACTTCTGTCAGTTCTTTGCCAGCGGCAATTCGAGCTTTAATAGCAGAGACCTGGCGCTTAATGAATTCTTCAAATTTGCCCGTACTTGTTTTATTAAACTTCTGTATTTGCTGGTGCTCGTTTTCGGCCTTTATCAAGTCTTTTCGGGCAACAAGAAGCTTGTCTAAGAATTCAAGTTGCTTGCCTTCTTCCCCACCCATAGCATCTATGAGCTTTTTCTGAGCGTCACCAAGCTTACTAGGAAGTTTTTTGTCCTTTGACGCTCTTTTATCTATCCCATGTTTGGCCTGTGCAATTCCGGTGAGTTCTGTTAATCTCTTCTTTTCTTTATTATCTAAGCCGACACTTAATTGTTTCCCTGACAGTTTATCTATCTGTTGCTCTAACTCTTTAATGCTATCAATCATCGCGAAAACAGAATCCAAGGCCTTGTCAAGGCCTTCGGCGCGAACCTTGTCTAATCCTGAGAGGGCAGAGTTCAATTTAACGGTTGAACCGTGAGCACCTCGCGCAACGCGAGATAGGGCTTCGACCTTTGAGATGATGTCGGTTACGCCCAGTCTTGCTTCTATTTGTCCTTCAGCCATTTAGCTATCCCGCTGCCTTGTTATTCTCGCGCTGTATACGTTCCATCTCATAACGCTCATAGGCGTTACGAGCGGAGGTGATGATATCAAAAGCTTCTAAGGTGTCACGTAAAGACATATTGAAACCGAGTATCTCAAAACGTAGAGATTCATTGGATATATCGATCTTATACTCAGAAACCGAAGTCTGTGCCGATATGAGGGAAGCCATGACCTCATCCGCGAATGCGGTAGGGCAGACCTCTCGGAAATACGACTGTAAAATCTGGAAAGCAGAGTAGTGAGGAAGCGCCTCGGACAGATCCCAGAGCACTTGCAAGAAACCCTCTGCATCCAGGAACCGCAGTTCATCTGCTACCCGGCCGGAAGTGTCTGAATCGACCTTATGGTCGCGTGTGAAACGCGGAACTTTAAAGTAATCGCCTTCTGCTTTGCCCCGATCCCCATTGGGGAAGGCGTCAAAGAGGAAGCATGTGCGCTTATGGGTCGAATAAAGCTCTGCGTAATGGCATACACTACAGTTGTAGGTACGCATTAGCTCGGCTTTATTCGATTTCCATAACGCGAACCACGTGAGTAGTTCTAGTTTTTTTTAGCGCCCCGATCCAACTTTACAGGGTTATTTACCGCACCGAAGAGCTCGGACAAGACATCCGGTGGCAACTCGGTAACGACATCGCCCAGTAGGTCGGGATCTTCGATAACGTCTATATATCCGTTATCATCGACCAGTTTTTCAACCTGGGGCCGACGCTCAATGTATTCTTCCGAAAAAGCCCAGTTCTCGACCTTGGAGCATACGGTCATGAACTCTTCTTTGTCGGCGGCACTGAGGACTCGGTCATCATATTCCCGTGTACCGTCACGACCATCCTTAGCCGCCCTCGCGTATCGTCGGATCGTCTTATTTGAGTCGTCGTTATTCTTACATGTGAGCCAGAAGATGGTTTGCTCATCTGCTGACAGACCTCTATCGTCTTCACAGACGTAGGGGACGGGTTTTCTTGATACACCCTTCATAGGTTCTCTCCTCCACCATGGGGTTGAATAAATGCCCTAAGCGTCAGGGGTCGCCTCTGGATCAGATTCGGTTACCCTGACAACCTTAGAGTCCTTTTTGGCTTTCTTGCCCGATCCAGACTTTTCCTGAACATCGTCCCAGTCTGGATCGTCTATCAATCGAAGCGCTTCTGCTTCAGAAAATGCTTCGATAGCGCCATTCACTGTACGGATATAGTTACCATCCTGTCGAGAAACGGTAATATCCTTCCACTTATGTTTGAATAATGCCAACGTAGTAACCTCTCTTCCTAGCTATGCGTTTCGTAGCCCCACGACTTTGCGACATTGTCATCGGTATACTGAAACTTGATAGCATGGTTTACAATGCTATCCGTTCCTGCGGTGAACTGATTCATGCCCCGGAAGGATATCGTCATCGTCGCCTCGGTGTCGCCCCCGACAGTAACATCGGTGATGATCGCGTTGACGCTGATTCGCAGATCCTGCGCGGTTTTGATGGCATCGTAGGTCACTGTGTTGCCACTACCCAAGTTGTCACTGGAAAAATCAGTACTGGGTATCGTCAACGTAGTGTTGCCACCGGATGCGGCTGTTGCCGTGTATTCTATCTGCGTCTCTGCTCCCGAATCCAGTGTAGCATGAACCACGCCCGAAGAGCCAAGAGTGGCTGTTACGTCGCCACTAAGTACTATCGCGGTGACAGTACTATTGTAAGCTGCCGTAGTTGTAGTACTTGCAGTTTTGAGTACAACAGCATCGCCGGGACTAGCCGTGACGCCGCTGACCCAACCGAATGTCAGGAGCCGTGGGGTGAAGGTTGAGGTGACACCGGAACCAGATCCTACACCGGCGTCCGCCATCAGGTCTTGGAACTTATTGAGCGTGACACTTGCAGCGTTGGTGCCCTTACCAAGCATGGGTATTGTAAAAGACCCATCAACAGAGTAATTGCCCAAGACCAGGTTGAGCGGAAAGAAGGTATTGAAGCGGTTAGGCGTCACCTCTGCGGTGCAGTTGATGTCAAAGGACTCGCAAGCGAGAGCTACATCATTAGTTCCGTCATTGAATGTCACAACGGAATCCTGAAGCAGATAGTTCTTCTTACCATCGAGGCCGAAGATGGTGCTTTCCGATCCTCCTACGATGTCAGGGCTATCTCCGCCCACTTTGAAATCGGTAACAGCCAAGCGGCCCGAGAGGCCCAAGCCCATCGTCAGCGGCTCCGTCTGCGAAGCACGGATAGTCAACGAGGTGCCTACGCCGTCAGAGAGGAGATGGCTGTTCGCTGCTGTAGCCGAAATCTTACGCAGGAACGATCCGTAATAGAGCGGATCAGATCCGTCCGTATTCAGCGGAAAGGTTGCCCTTTTCTGAGCGACATTCGCGGTAGTTCCAGCATGTTTAGCCTGCTTCATACCCGCTTGAAAGAACAGGGCCGCAGCATGAACCGCCGACTTACCCGTCGCAATGAAGTCGAAGGTAGCCGTTGGATTCTGGCCGGCGCGGAATATATTAGAAGCCTCGTTGGCTCCACCTACGCGAGAGGTAGCGAAACCATCCGTCTTCTCTACCTCAATGGTTTCCTGGCCGGTAGAAATTCCCGGGTTACCTACAACAGGCATACCGAAGATCATTGTCGTGCCGCTAGTGACCTGACCTATCTGCATCCCCTGCGTAGTTGCCCCTGGTGTACGATTTATAAAATGCTGATTGCCGCCTATTTCAACTGAATCTGCATTGCTTTCGGATGTTGGAGCGCCTGCATTGGTGTGCGAAGCAACGTTGACGTTATCAGCGCTATCGCCACCAGTCCCCGAAAGTTTGGCAAGGTCAAGTGGCCCTTTCCTGACGGACAGGGCATATCGATCTTCCCATAGTGCATGTATAGCCATTGTTCGTTCCTTTCAACTATCCGTCAAGAGTGTTGACGTTAGGGCTATTTGGAGTGCCGACTCTCGGCCTCCAAGGTTAATTCCGTTAGGTATATCAGTTCGTTTTCGTCCGCCGCACTGCTGAAGCTTATATCGCTTACGCGACTGTCGGTGCATGTCCCGCTCCAGTTGGCTTCGGACTGTAGTGCATCCTTTACAGGTTCCAGTAGGGAGAGGTGACTGGTCAGTGTGTTGTCGGATGCACTAGCCACCTTGCTCATCATCTGTATACTGAAACGAGTGCTTATCTGATCGCGCCCCGAAGAGCGCTCATCGATCTCCTCACGATCCGCTTCTACGGTGATGGCGGGGAGGAGCCTGTTGGCCACATTGCCCCAGTTTTCCAGTAGGATCTGCGAAAAGCCGGAGAGAGTGCTCGCCTTGAGGCCATTGAGCTTGCTGTGGATGTTGGACGCGATAGTATCGATGCGCGGATTATTTACTATCGTTGACGCTACCGTCCTACTGGGCAATGTCTCCTGACTATAGTAGCTGACCGTTATCTCGGCTCCCTCGCGCTCATTGTCATACTCGATGCCGCCAAAGTCCACATCATACACTGTCGGGTTGCCGTTCCCATCGTTCAGTGCTCTGTCGCCTCTTAGCGTCTCCACAATTGCATCGGCATACTTTTGAAGGTTTATCGTGTCGCTTTTCTTTCGGCTGTCTACAAACACAAACACACTCACACTTCGACTCACGTAGGCGCATAGTCCCTGCTGTTTTATGATCTCTTCCCGCACGGGAATGATCGTGATGATGGGAAGCTGGAATCGTTGCGGCAGGATGCCGCGCTTCACCTGTCGCACCCCATACAAGGGCTGTCCTGTGGCCGTCTTCGACTGCAATAGCGTCTTCACTCGACCTATCAAGTCGCCCATGTTGGTTTCGTACGCCATGCTACCTCATCCTCGCCCTTCGTTGCGCCACGCTCTGTCGTATGGACTTGGTCGCATTGAGGAAGGCTTGTACGCCTTCCCGTTCCAATCGCAGCTGATTTTCGATACCAATCAGATCAAACAAGCTTGACACATCGCGCCCAGGTATATCTTCAATTAGGAGACTCTCTGCAGCTTTGGTTCTCGCGGCCCGGCGCGTCTTTAGGGTGGCCATAGTAGTCTTCTTCTTCCCCGGCTTAGTTAATTTTCCGCCAGCAATTATCCATGCCGTGAAGACCTTTTCAAAAAACCTGTAATCCTCTGCTTTCAAGTAAAAGAACTCGCGCCCTGGCACTACGGGCCTGTTCTTCTGTTTTTTCGGGCCGACTACTGTCTTGTCGCCCACAGGTTTATTGTGAACTTTAAACTTCACTTTTTCCATTTTTCTGAGGCCGATAGGTTGAATAACTATCTTACCTTTACCACTGACCTTAAGCTGTAACTTCTGGGAGTAGCCCGTAGGGCGCTTTTCTGTGCTCGGAGCCACTTCGCTCATATTGCCCACTACCGACCCAAAGAGATCACCCGAATCGATAAGGGTCAGTTCAGTGAGTCCGCGAACGTTTCCACCTTGTTCAACGCGGCGGCGTTTCCCCGTCCTGCTTATTTCCAAGTCTGCACTAGGTGCTTGCAATATTTTCTGACGCCGCTTGTCGAAGTCGGCAACAGTTTCGCCTTTTTTCCTTCGCTTAGGCAGCTTAGTTCCTCGGGCCTGTGCTCCTCTCTTCTGTCGCTTCTTCAAAGTAGAAGGGGACAGGGGAGGCCAACTGGCACCAGAAGCATCCTCAGCTTCTTGAAAATTCATAGCGACCCTAATTGAGGCCATCGCCGCCAGTCTATTGCGAAGATGAGGCCCCCATTTTTTGTGAGTCGCGATATTGCGAACAATCTTTACTTGCTGTGCCATAGTCGGCAGCAAGGGTGCATCTGAGTTAGGCCACTGCATATAAATGGTCATAGGGCCAACATTTGGGCCATCTTTGAAAACATTGGCCCATTTATGACTTGCTTGTGTGAGCGCTGCTCGACGTGCTTTTTCGCCTAACTTTTCATACTTCTGTTTGACATCACTGTGACTCTTCCAACCACGGTATCGTCCCTGGGGTTTAACAAAACGTCCAGATGCTTTGGATAGGCGAGAAAATCTCCCATGAGGACGGGCTTGTCTTTTTCTAGCCATTTAGCCCCAGTATTTCAGCCATACCGGCCCGTAATAGAATCCATAGCCACCGGGTGAGGAGTCATCCCATGGCGTCATCTCGTTGTCGGCAAACTTCGTCACGTTGCGTCCCGTGATGTCTACGGTATAGGCTATGCCTTGCGGCGTGATGTCTCTGGGCGAGAAGCTATCCAGCTGAAGGCCGTCATCTTCATAGGGCCGCTGAAGCCTATTGAGCAGATCGCGTCCCGTTTCGAAGAAGTCATCGCCTTGATCAGAGGGAACGCCTTGACTGACTGATTTGAGCATCAGCCCCGCTGATAAGAGGGCAGATATCGATACGATCAGCGGCTTGGCCCTATATACATTTATAGTGAAGGTGTCTCCGGCAGCGGGGGTGCCGCTCCAGTTTCCCGCAGGGATCGTCAGGTCGCCGTTGGTCGATGATGGACTGGTAGATATCGTGCCCGACCCCTGACTGCCCTCCAGGTCGGAAGTGATGGTGTAGTCGGTAGCATCCGAAAAGGTCACGGTATAGGTCGCCGTCTTGTCGGCGGTAGTCGCTACCGTCACATCGCTCAGGCTTGCACTTCCGCTATTGCCATCGATGCCGTCATCGGGCAGGGCAAACGGAGCCAGCGGCGGGCCATTCCACGGAGGAGTCTCGTAGAGGCCCGACTCTATTGTATATATGGGCCGCAACGTATCGCGTATGATCGAATCGGCCCGTAGCTGATATTGCCGCAGCCGCCCGTTATCACGCACCTCGGTGGAGATATACTCCGAGAGATTACGCAAGTCGGCGGGGGTGCAGTAAGTGCCCGGTAGCGCCATTGCCTGATCTTTCACCCTTAATAAGGGCTATGGTGTTTAACTCTTTATTTAACAACCACCACCGGGGATGGCAGTAGTTGAGAAGGAGGGCTTTTTTTAGATATCACGCAGTGCGTGATTATAGAAGTTCTACGATGACCGTAGCGCCTGAACCCGCAATCGCTTCTAGGTAGACGCCATCTTGAGCGTCTACGCCTTTAAAAGGAATGCTCACTGATCCGTTCGCTGCAGTAGATAGATTTGTTACTATGTCTACAGATCCTCCGCCTGCCGTAGCATCCGTAATCTGACAGGTTGCCGTTGCACCACCTGCAACAAGCGTCACAGCGCCCACACTTGCTGGCCCTGCTACGAAAGCTCCTGTAGTCGTTCTACTAATCGTGTTCGACATTTCCGTTTCCCATACAAAAGGCCCTGAAGGGCTTAAGCCGCTCGATAGTGCATGGCGGAGGAGAGAGGGCGACCTCAGCCCCCCAGGGATTCACGTATAACCAGTAGGTGAGGGGAGCCGAAGCCCCCCTCACATTTTTTCTACTAGTTCGGATTCTTCGCCACGTAGCGGTAGTCCGTAGCCCCTACACCAGCGAACATCGAGGTGTAGAAGGAGGTCAGGACATCGCGCTTGGGATCGCCACCCGCATCCGTAGTCTGCGGCTCCCAAACCCACTGGAGACGGAACTGACGGGCAGGATCGCCGAGGAACCAGTTACTGGTGCTCGGGAAGAACTGCGAGGTAACGATCTGATATTGGCCTTTGTAGATATTGACATCGCGATTTGCGCTGCCGATCTCAAAGTCCTGGCTGTTGAAGAATTGACGCAGGGCGTCTTCCTGCTGGGCGTGAGAGAAGACCACGCGGGGGCGCACCCGTGCGGGACGGCCCTTCTCGGTCTTCATGCCGGTCAGCAGCTGGTTCATGGCCTTGACGCGGGTGATGCTAGGCGCACCGCCACTGTCGAGGTTGTCATTGGTCTGCGCGTCTACCGAAGTGTGATCGTTCGAATAGATAGCGTAGCGAGTGCCGCCGTAGACGAAAGCCTGCGAGGTGCTTTCCTGAATCTCCGTCCAAGCCGTATCGGCCAAACGGTAGGCGATGAACTCTTCCAGCAAGTCACCGATCATGGTGCCCGTATCGCGGGCCCGATTCAGCAACTCATCGGTCTGATCAAAACGAACCATCTCAACCGTCAAGCCCATGCCCATACCGAACTTGTGGTTGCGAATCCTGGCTCGTTTCTCATTCATCTGACCTTCAGGATAGGGCTGCCCCTCTTCAACGTGACGCGGACGATCACCATCGGAAAATCCGACGATGTCCTCTTCGGCACGATCCGAGCGCACTTCGCGGACGAGCGAACGAATCTCGCGAGTGTCAACCTCATACTGGTCGATGATAGCCGGATGGATCAGTTTGCCCGTAGCAAACGGGAACATGGAACTGACCATTTCCTCTTTGACTTCCGAGAAGTCAGAGGTACGATAGTCGAAGGACTTACCCTTCTTCTCAAGTTGGGGCGTCACGAAGACATCCCACATCTCACGCAAGCTCAGACTTGCAGGATCAACATCACCCTTCTCCAGCCAGCTACCCAGGTCTTTAGCGGTAGCTTCCTGAGCTTCGCGCAGATCGGCCACATTATTCTGATGGCCTCTGAATAATTCTTTGATCGCGCTCATTTCTCTATCTAGCCTTTCCTTTGATAGTTGACCCTAATTAGCACTTGCGAACAGTTTGCCGAGGGCCAGCACGTCGACGATTACGTCAACGCGAGTCACCGAAGTCGCGTATTCCGCCGACCAAACAATCGTATCCGATCCGCCGTCATCGACAACCTTGTTTTCAGCCGAATACTTCAAGCCGTCGCCCACCGCGTAGTTGGCACTGTCGCAGTCGTATTCCACGATGCCCTTAAGGCCAGCTACAGCCCGGTCAGGCTCAGAAAAATCAGACGATACCTGGTTGATCATGTAGCCAGTGAAGGTCGCATCCTCCGTGGCCGCATCAAACAGCACCGCCGCGTTGCTTTCATAGCTGAGAAGGTCGCCCTTCTCCAGATTGGTCGAAGTGCCAACGGGAATAGCAATGCGATCCCTGTCGCCAGCTTCCTGTAAGATTCTCGGGACTGCCATTGTTATGTCTCCCCTTTACCCTTTCAGGTTGGCTTTGAAAGCCTCAAGGCGCGAAGCGGCGTCCTGCACCTCTTCAACGACCTCTTCGGCCTTGTCCTCAACCGCTTCGATTACTGCCGATGGCGCACCCTCGCCGGTGATGACGGCGGTGACAACCGACTCTTGGCGGTCAGCGATCATTTCCTTGATCGTGTCCAGGCTATCTTCCCCCAGACCGAGCAAGATCTTCTCAAAGCGCTCGCTGCGCTTCTCCTCATCGAGACCTTCGGCGATCAGTGTCCGGACGCTTTCCGCAAACTGAATGCGCTTTTCGGCTTCAACGTATTCATCCACCTGAGCCATAGCTTTTGCAAGATCGGCCTTCGTGGAGTTGATCTCTTCATGCAGGGTCGCGATCTCGCCGTCCTTTTGGGCTACGAGCTCGTTATGCACAGAAGCCTCTTCGGCACGAACCTCATCTTCGATCAATTTGGCCGTGTCGGGATGCTCCTCCCGCAGAGTTTTGACATCCATGATGTCCTCCGTTTTGGTTTGTTCAGCAGTCTCTTGCACTGATTCCCGAGCATCGAATCGTCCCTTTGCCGCAGGTACCATTACAATGTCCACTGAATTGAGCTTGAGGATTTTCTCAACGATTACCCCGTCACGACCTTCAGCCTCACCCTCTGTTACCTGAGCAAAAGCGTCGATCGACACGCCGAAGAGATGATTCGCCTTCTTCCTCTTGGCGTAGCTAATACGCTCTTCCAGAAAGGCTCCATCGGGGTGCTTGAAGATGTGTATCCTCGACTTGACTTTACTGCCTTCAACCCTACCAGACTCAGTTACGATAGCCCAGTCCCGAGGGTCGCGGTTGAACGTCTCGCCATGGTTGAAATACCCCACAACGTATCCTGCCGCGCCTTCTGCGACCTGTTTTATCGCATTCTGACCATAGTAGTTCCCATTTAGCGACCATCCCTGCTCAATGACGGTTATCTCATTGGTATAGCCGTCACGGGTCTCTTCGAAGGCTTCGAAGGGGACGCCGCCAACAAACGTCTCGCGTATGCGCGTTACGTTGTCTTCCTGTTTACTCTCACTTTTATTGGCTTCCACGACCTCATCCGAGTCCGAATACTCATCATCGGCATTATCATTATATATGCCTTCGTCTGCCATGCGCGTTGCGTATTCCACGCGATTCACATCAACAGGTCTATCTGGGTCGTAGCTGGAATCTTTGGATTTGTCGTATAGGTAGAAGCACGTATTGAACTTGTCCACCCAGTCTTCGCGCTCGCCGACGCGGAGCGTGGACACATTCTCTGGCAACCGGGGATCATCCGGCCCTGCATAGCACTCGGCCACCAAAGCTGCTTGCTCTGATGTGGCGTTGGCCACCTTGGTTTCGTAGGTGCCGGTGACGGAGGTATCGCCACGGATCTCTGTGACACTTGAAACCGAGCCTTCAGCCACTGCGGGGATGATGAAGTGAAAATCACCATCGTCACTTAGATACTTAATTGGTCTCATAAATGATTTACCTCATTGTTGATAAAGATTGACGCGCACTTGCTAAAGTGCAAACGATCAGTTGCAGATAAGCATAGCTAACGGTATATTTGTCTGGGGAGAGGTCTATAAAATTACACTGAAAGGACGCATATGTTTCCGTGCTATAGCGAGGCGGTGAATGAGCGTTTGGGCGGGGGCTTTCAGGGGTTATGCGAAATATATGGCGATGAAGGCGTAGGCAAGACGGGCCTCGCACTGTCGCTATTTAAGAAGGGCAGGGGACTCTACTTCGATCTCGATGGGTCGTTCCCTCTCCATCTCAAGCATCTGGCAACGGAGCATCATGTCAACCTGGTCAACCATGTCGATCTATCGGTCACCGATCTGGCTAAGGCCTGTAAGATCGCCAGTGAGCACGTAGATCTTATCGTCCTCGACCCGATAGGCATCTATGGGCCGTATGACCTGTCCAAGCTCGCCTCTGAGCTATCCTTTATCACGGTTTATTCGAATATTACGGCCATTGTAGTCAATCATTGTCATTCGAATGGGAAGCCTAAAGGCGACGATAGCATGGGGATGTACAGCAATATCCGCTTGGAGATGCGGGATGGGGAGAAGGCGGATGAAAACGGTATGAAGACGCTGTTTCGCGTTACAAAAAACACGTACGGAGAAGCGTACGTAGGTGGTGAGATCGATATCGATTTCGGGATGGGAGAGCGGCAATGGGAAAAACACGCAATCGCGGTATAGGCATATCCATATACTTCCCCAAGGATATGGAATTCATTTTGGAGCATATCCAGGGATTAGTAGACAACAAGGATTATCCTAGCGTTTCGGAATATGTGTGCGAGGCGGTAAGGGGCAAGTATGATGCCGATGTAGATGTAATCATCGAGCATGGATACGGACGGGAGGCGCTCAATGAGGGTGTATGACTGGGATGCTATAGAGCGACAGCATCAGCATGTCGGGCGTCTTATCGGCGAAGGAAATTACGCTGGCGTTGTCGGAGAGTATCGGAATATCGCGAAAACGATAGGATGGTCTGATGGATCGGAAGCACCACAGGAGGCTGAACTCTTCGCTCTTCGATTCTGGATGATGGCTACATCGATACCCGTAAAGCATCACGCGGCGATAGAGGACGAATTCACCAAGACGGAGAATTGACAGTCTGGGAATGTACAACACGTATCAAGGAGGGGGTGATCATCTGTCAGCGCGTGACGATAGATGGCGACTGCGTCGGATATTACAGCTGTCCGGCCTTCGATGTCGAGGACTACGACACGCACTATGCACACAGCTACGACACGCTTGAAGGCCTCCTTTCGGCTCGCACCTTCACGGGCAAGCGGCTAATTCACCCAATAGTAGAAGAGCAGCTCTACAGAATGGAAACGCATGAGTAAAGAACCGTCCGCCCCCGATGGCGATATGGATGACGAGATAGAACGATTGCTTCGCGAGGAGTCGTTCCGTCTTACGCACCGCCAAAAGATGGAGGATGCACGTTTCAACCTTCGGGCCGCTCAAGCCGCATTGAGCTCGCCGGAGCGCAGGCTGGAGTTTCAGCTACTGGCGAAAATGAGTCGGATGATCCATGAGGCGTATCTGCAAGCGGGGTTCAATGAAAGTCAGGCTATGCGGTTTTCGGCCATGATCACACAGCATACGCTGTATAATGGCCTGGAAATAGACGAGGAGGGGGGAGATGATGATGAGATGTCGGAGGAGCTTTAATTTTTCACCTTTCCTGAAGGAGGAATGATGAAAAAGATTCTCGCGGCATTGGCAACAGTAGTACTTGTTGCGATGCCATCTCACGGCGAAATCGACACCTTGAGCGTTCCAGAGCTTGGTGTGTCGGTATTCAGCCGCCACGCATGGCGCGGTCAGTCAGGGCCGGATGCTATGTCGATACAGCCAGAAGCCATCGTGCCACTGGGCGCGGCGGGGACGGCATTGTCCTTATGGGGTCAGATTCCCACAGAGGGCAGTGATACGGAGATCGACTTCACCGTCACTCAGGATGTAAAGGGCGTTGGCAAGCTGTTTGCGACCTCCTATTACTATGATGGCTCGGTGCTCGATGCCGAGAACCACGATCTTGAGATCGGTGTCTCCACGGCCTACAACGACATAAGCCTCCTTGTCGGACGCTTCATCTATGGCGAGGCCGTCAAGGGCGATACCTGGGTGCAGTTGGGATATGAGCTTGGCGGCATCAGCCTGTTCGCGGGTGTGGGCGATGGCTCATACATATCGGACGGCGATGGGTTCGGCTTGGCGCAGTTGGGGGCAAGCATCTATACGGAGAACGGCTATGGTGCCACGTTCCTCGTAAACCCTGACACCGAGCGGCCTATGTTCATCGTAGGCAAGTCCTGGTAGGTTCGCCATGACGAAATATCTATCACAAGCCATTGGCTTGGCGCTGATCTTCTTCGTGACGGCGATAGCTATTGGCGAGCCATTGGCATTCATCAATATCCCATCCATTGTAATAGTTGTCGGCTTGACGGTAGGTGGGCTGCTCTATTCCAGGGCCAACTTCCGCTCTGCCAGCTTCTGGCAACAGGCGCGGCAGTATGCCATTGGATCGGGTGTCGTTGGATTTATCATCGGCCTCATCCTTATTCTCAAGAATATGGATGATCCGGCAGCTGTTGGGCCTGCGGCGGCGATAGCGCTGTTGACGGTGCTTTATGGCACCTTCTTCGGCTACTTTATCGCCCTTCCCAATGAGAAGAGGATAACGGAAGGCGCATAGCGATGTCTGAAAAGTGGGATGCCCTGAAGCAGATTCTCGCCGCCAGCAGTCAAGAGGCGGAAGAGGCCTATTACGCTCCGCTTCGCTATCCGCAAAGCACGGGGGCACTCAATCTGGAGGTGCAGCGCTTCTCCAGTCAGGACAGTTCCACGCTCGGCATCCTCTTCGATGTCACACGCGGTAGGCGTTTTCTGGCGTTCACGTTGGAGGACGCCTATCGTGAGACAAAGATCATGCATGAAACGCGGATACCCAGTGGAAAATACGAGATCAAGCTTCGGCGCGAGGGCGGCTTCCACTGGCGTTATATGAAAAAGTTCGGAGAAGATTTTCATAAGGGGATGTTGCACATAACGGATGTTCCGAACTACGATTACATACTGATTCACTGCGGCAATGATAAAGGCGATACGAGCGGATGCCTGTTGGTGGGCGATCAATCGCATGAGAATGTGACCAAGGATGGGTTCATTGGATCGTCGGTGACGGCTTATCGCCGGATCTACCCCATGATTGCCGACTGTCTTGAGAGTAGCGGCACTGTGTACATACGATATAAAGACCATGATGCCGTGTAATATATGTAGTATTGCTTGCAACTATATGTAGTATAGCATATATTAAAGGATAGGGATGTGGCGGATGTGGTGGAGGGGTTCAAGGGTGCCCTTCTGTGGGTTTGCAAACTGGTACGCACCAGAAGAGCGGCCGGCAGGGGGCACCTTCTTTTTCATCTGCTCTTAAGAGGAGAGAGGGCATGAGTAAAGGGACAGTCAATAG
>MDTE01081836.1_pt1 | contig 24007 bp, 19 predicted proteins | sample 811231 | NCBI WGS metagenome assembly MDTE01 (sample SAMN05326651, study PRJNA326480) | marine metagenome | isolation source: seawater | place: Indian Ocean: Red Sea | collected 2010 | reverse complement strand
TTTAATGCATCTAAAGTTCTATCACTATCACTATCACTCGGATAGTCGCTGTCTACCTTGGCATCCAACTGTTCGTCAGTCATACTTTTATCCTCGCTACAAGATATAATTATATTTCTATCATCACCAAACTTACAATTGAAGTTACTCAAATTATAATATTCAAACTGATCCCACTCCGTAGTTCTTTCTGAGATTTGATTCGCATTAATATCATTAATATGAATATTATTATTCTGCAAGGTAATATCAAAATTAATATATGATGGTAATTTTTTATCAGGGGGGGGGGGGAAATCAATATATTGAGATAAAGTATCAATACTTATTTCATCATCTTTATAACATTTTAATATTGGTGCATTAGGATCAATATTATCACTACAACATAAATCTTCACTAGGTCTACTAAGGGGAATACCATCTTGATTAATAGGTATCATATTATCAATTAAATGACCAGTACTACAATGAAAACTCCCCTGGACAGCGGCATCTGCACATGTTTGATGTTTACAACAACTATCAGAAGAAGATGTACTTATCCCGCCATGATGATAATCGCATATATCTTCACGCTCCATTTGAATACTTGTTTTTTCTATAGTAACGGCATCGTGCTCCCCTGCCTGATGGAGAGCATGATCTATTTGTGTTTTTGTAACTAATAATGGGTTATCTGGTGAATTATGTAATATATATTCATCCGTACCTGATTCAGGTTTTTTTGTTATATTATCTCCAAATATATTTATCTCTGAATTAAGATTTAATATTGTCAATAGCTCTTCAGATGACGCTATCCCAGATCCTATTATATTTATAGTACCTAAACATTTCAGATCCGTTACCCGATCACCCTCCCCCTGCGTATTTTGATGTCTTTCAAGACCTATAGGACAATCATCCTCCCCCAACACTTCATCGCATGTTTTAATATCACAACAAATCCTTGTCATATCAGTTTGAGGGCTTTCATAAATAATACTACTACCCGCCTGCACCTCCGCCTTTGGTTTAAATATACCTGTCTGTGGTTCACATGAGTGTACATCACATATTTGGTCCTCGCAACATATATTTTCGTAGCTGTCACCAGACGTGATAATTGCCGTTTTATTAAGTTTTTTACCTACACCACATGGATCTGTATTTATTTGCTTTTCTAAAAAATACCAATTATCACAAGTTAGTGATTCACAATTATTCATAATATTAAATGCCTTTCCTCCGCCTTCACATATTTCTTGTTTACTATAAGGCGTCCATACGCAACCATTTTGATTATCTATTGGTTCACATGTTTCTTGTGTAGTATAACTCTGACAAGGATTGCCCCCCCTGCATTCCCCAATGGGTAATATATTATCATTCCCTTTAATATTATAATAATAATGTCCAATTCTATTACTATCACAATTATAATTTACGAATTCATCGGATGTTTTTAAATTATTGGTCCGCATCCTACCCTCCGCCCCCGCTAGATGACCATTCCCGTCTATATCATTCGCATAATTATATTTAGTAACACAAGCCCCGTCTTCTCGTCCAGAATCTGTATATATATATTCACAATGAGGGTTTTCAGAACAAGCAGCCGCAATAGTTAACTGTGAGCAACTATCTTGACCTATATCAGATGGTAATAATTCTTTAATATAACAATCATTAGTACATTTAGATGTAATAAAATGATTTTGTGACCAGTTTTCTAGATCTCCTTCACATTCTAAAATTGATGTAGTGTTATAATCTTCAACGATATCAAAATTACAACCAGGCACTGCAGAACATTCATTTTCATTATTATCATGAATAGAACATGTTTCTTCAGGTGAGGGCTGACCTGGACTAGATGAACACTTACCATATTTATAACCATCATTGCATGTGGCAGAGACGCTACCTGGAACCGTGTTCATGGTGGTTATTTTATTATCCTCGGTACAGCCTGGACCAAATAAACAAGGTTCTTCGGAAGGTACATGTTCAGCCTCCCAATATTTTAATAACTTTATATCAAAATTAGTAGGAGTAGGAGTAACTGAAAACTCGGCCGCGGTTTCGGAATCAAATTCACAATAACGATTATTACATCCCTCTATTTTATCTAAACTTATCCTAATATTACAAGGTCCATCGGGGTTACACTCGGGTATAATAGCACAATTTGTTCTATCAGAACTACACTCGTATCCTGATTTGATCACCATATGATCCTTTATTTCAATATTTCCATTATTAGATACTTCAGTTTTCCATCCGTTTTTACATTTTAGTTTATTCATAATTATATTCTCGAAGATGTTGTCTGAGTAACCTGGGGCGCAAATATTATCATACATACCTGGATCTTTAGCCGCTCGTTTTTCAAACTGATATAGATTATCTTGATATAATAAATCCTCCGCAACTTGTTCTCCATTTCCGTTAATAAATTCAAAATTACAATGGACTTCACCCGCCTCCGCCGCCTCCTCCTCCTCCTCCGTTTCTCCCCCTAAATTCGCCCATTCCACAGTCCCGAGGAATATAATCGATATAAATATTACAGCTCCAGCCGTCGCCTCTAGTATAATTGCTTGTTTACTATATGCAGCTGCGGAACACGGAACGCCTTGTCCCTTGTTTCTTGAGCAGTACATCTTCGTAAAAAAAAGCACAAACCCGCTCACAACAAATAAAACATAAAAAATTGATACATATTCATTAAGTTTTTGGAGGTCAAATAAATATTCATTAGATAAATATTCATCGAGGATATCCATCAGTTAATTAATTTATATATATATAAAAAATTTGATATTATTATTTATTAATAAATTTCTATAGAAATATGAAAACTGTAATTGTTGTTGAATCTCCAGCAAAAGCGAGAAAAATAAAAACTTTCTTTAAAGATGATACAATTGTTACCTCATCATTTGGACATATTTATGATCTACCTAAACAAGAAATATCTATCGATATTGAGAACAATTTTCAACCAAACTATCAACCTCTTGCTGAAAAAAAAGCTGTTATCAAAGAACTTAGGAATTTTTCTAAAAATTACCGTGTTTTATTGGCTGCTGATGATGATAGAGAAGGGGATGCTATCGCATGGCATTGCGGAAAAGTCATGAATGTTAATTTCAATGATAAAAATCGTATTATCTTTCATGAAATTTCAAAGAAAGCAATTCATAAATCAATTGAAAATGTTCATCAATTAAATATGAATTCAGTCAATGCTCAACAAGGGAGAAGAATAATTGATCGTTTAGTTGGCTATAGTTTATCTCCATTATTATGGAAACATATCAATACAAATAAATCCGGATTATCAGCAGGAAGAGTTCAATCCACTCTTTTATTGATCTTAAAGGAGAATGAAGAGAATATAAAAAATCATCAATCAAAATCTTCTTATGAATACAAAGGGGATTTTAAAGATAAACCATCTTGTGAATTAATCTTACAGGAACCAAAAGAACCAAAAACTATATTGAATCTTTTAATAAAAGATCGTAAGTATAGGATAAGAAAACAATATCATAAAGAAGAGAAAAAATATTCGGCTTCACCTTTTATTACATCAAGTTTACAGCAATCAGCTCAAAATGAATTAGGATATTCTGTTAAAAATACAATGAATATAGCTCAAAAGTTATATGAAAATGGTAAAATTACTTATATGAGAACAGATTCAACGAATATTTCACAAGAATTTCAAGGATTATTACATAATCATATATCTGAATCTTATGGTGAAAACTATTTTTATAGACGATCATCAAATTCAAAGAAAGTAAAGGGAGCACAGGAAGCACATGAATGTATTCGTGTAACAAAATTGAATGAATCATTAAATGATAAATATACGGAATATGATAGAAAATTATATGAATTAATTAAAAAGAGAACTATTTGTTCACATATGAAACCAGCAATATATGATAATTTAATTTATGAATTATCAAATGATACATTTAAGAATGGTTATTTCAAAGGGATGTACAAGGTATTATTGTTTGATGGTTATTTAAAATATTCAGATCCAAATTTAGAGCTCAAAGATAAAATAGAAGATTTAACTGATGAAATATATAACTTAACAGAATGTCTTTGTTCCGAAGTTATGACGAAGCCTCCTCAATATCCGAATGAATCATCTATTGTTAAAAAATTAGAAAAGTCGGGTATTGGAAGACCGAGTACATATGCTTCATTGATAGCGACATTATACAATCGTAATTATACTGAAATTAAAACAATTGCTGGAGATAAAATATCTAAAAAGACTCTTTCTTTGAAAAAGGATGATACAATTGTTGAGAAAGTTGTGAATGAAAAAGTAACAGATCAAAGGAACAGAATTGTCTTAACTGATTTAGGAAAACAGGTCTTAGAGTATTTAATGAATCATTTTTCAATAATAGTAAATATTGAATTTACTTCTTTAGTTGAATCAGATTTAGATAGAGTCGCACATGGTAAAATTCAATGGCAGGAGGTAGTTCAAAAGGTATATGATTCATTTAAGGATTCATTAGAAATTCAGAAAAGTTTAACGAATACTTCATTCAAAAATGATAATTCAAGAGAATTGGGTAAATATAAAAAGGATAAAGTTATTTTGAGAGATGGTAAATTTGGTCCTTATGTTTCCGTTGGGAAAAGAAATGTAGGATTATCTCATTTTATGGAAAATAATAATGTTCAATACAAGGATATAACTCTTGATTTAATTCGTGATTATATACCGTATCCTTTGAAATTAGGAAAATATAAGAAACATGATGTAATGATTCATAGAGGACCTTATGGTAAATATATGAAATATAGGGGGAAGAATTTTAGGATTCCTCAGAAAGAGAATTATACATTAGAGGAGTGCATAAGAAATATTTAATAAATATTATGAATATTTTTAGATTTGAAGCAGCAGGTTGATTTAATACGATCAGTATTTGTTTTCTTGAAATGTTTCATGAATGTAGTTGGATTTCTAACTTGTGATTGATTATGATAATCATCTATATCATGAACTAAATCTCCATACCATGGCCATAATTTATTATCTTCTGTATTGTCGGGATCAACTAATTCTGGATATTTCAATGTTATTTCGCGAATACATGCTTTCCAATCGGCGGGTGAAATCATCGGATTTGTCGTTAAAAATTTTGTAATTTCGGGTATAAATTTTTTTTTAAAATCAATGTATGATAATCTATCGCTATTCATAAGGGAAAATTGTATTTCTAATTCTTCGCAAAGTGAATTAATATTTAATAAATATTTATCTGTTTCATTTATTTTTTCGATAAACATTTGTTTTTTTATCCATGCTGCGATTAATGAAGTTGACATTGAGGAAACTGTTAATAAAGCATTTATATAGGTATTATAATTTTCGATAGGTTCTTCTTCAACATTATTTGCGACAGTTAATCCTGAAGTTAATGTTGATATTACAATAATCATCCATGACCATCTTTGTTCCCTTCGTCTTAAATTATCTAGATAAAAGGTACTAACAATACGATTATATTTTAATTTCCATAGACATTTTTGAAAACGATATCGTTTTAATTCCGTCCATTCTGTTGTTTCATTATTTATTTCATCAAAAATAGATGCATAAACATAATTTGGAAACAATCTTCTTTTCTTTTTCTTCTCATGTTGACTATCATTTGATAGATTTGATGAATGAATACTTCCACGTGGAGTGGATTGATTCGATTGATTTGAATTATTAGAATCATGAATTGTTAAATCAGCGATAGCTAATGAATTTTTAGAGATATTTTCTCTTAATTGTTGTATTAATTCACAATTTTCATCCGGACAATGAACATCTAATTGAATTTCTGATAATTTCGATTTTAATTTTTTATCTTTAGGATCTTTATCTAAAGTAGGATCTTTAGTATCTTCAATTGCATCTTCATAAATTTCATCATCTGATTCGTTCATTAAAATTATTAAATTAATATAATTTAATATGATATAATAATCCGCGATGATTTTTAGTACAAGTAAACAAGAACTATATTGGATTTTATCATTACTTTTAAAAAGTTTTGATATTGATATTATTAAAAAAATTGTAAATGAAAAACAAAAAAATGAATTAAAAGATGCTACTGAATGGCATTTATTAAATGGAATCAAAAATAATAGATTAAGATATGATAAATATCTTTCAATAAAATATTGTCGTATTTTATTTAATCCATACAATGAAAATCATCATGTATTACAGAATATTCATTTAAAAATATTTCATATGAAGGTTATTATTGAAACATTCAGTTTTCCTGGATTTATTTTAAATAAAAATGGAAATGAATATGAAATATCATCATTAAATGAAAAATTAAAAACAATCAATTATTTCATAAAAAATTATGGTATCTATGAAATATATAGTAAATTATTTCAATGTAAAAATATTTTTATAACAGATCTCGTAGGTAATCAATGTATCCGTTCAATCATAAGAATTAATAATGGTATTACAACTATTTATGAATATAAAACGATAGCTATTGTTGACGATAAGTTCTATCAGGAACCTATTGAGAGATTAAATTCATTAGTTTAATAATTATCTTACTATTCTCTTGATATACATACAATACATAAATGATGATTATTATCTTTTTCTCTAGAATATAGAGGTAATTTTTGATAATAGGATTCCTTAAGATTATCATGGGCTGATAGATGAAACAGTTGACATAATTGGTCATCACATACTTTATTATGATTCTTTTGTCGTAAAATATATTTATTATAGTCTTCATTCACTCCATATTTTTTCTTTTGTGGCATAAATCCAATATCAGTGGGATTTCTATAATCGTATTGTTTCATTAATTTATGAAGTGATTTATTATAATAATTTTGTTCATCTTCTAGTCTTTGTTGATTAATAAACTTCTTCAATACTTTAGCTCTTTGTATAGATTCTTTTTCATTATTATTTATATTTTCAGAACGACAGCAAATAGGACAAAATCCACATTCACCTGAAAAACAAGGATATGAATATTCAGATTTAATTTTCATAATTATAATTAATTATTTTTTTATGTAATAAAATCAAATTTAATCAAAATAATAATAATCACCTTGATAATTACTAATAATTATTCTCCAATCCCAACCGTTATCATCTGGTATTCTATGTTTCCATTCAAAATAATTCGCATAACATCCAACTACAGTATCTATAAGATTATTATTCATAAATCCTATTTTATGATAAATTGTTGCTTCAGATATAATATTATCCATTGATTCTATATTTAGAAAATCTTTATCACCTATCATTTTAATTTGGGATAATAATTTATCCCTGTGACTCATATTATTTAATATATTTGGGCTACCAGTGGTTAATAAATAACTTATTCTTGAGCTTAATTGAGAAATAGGCCATTCAAGACCTCTACCTATAGGAAAGAGATATTGATATGGATTTGTTAATTTAGTAATATTATAAATTAACGCATAATAATTTACATCAATTGGATTAAGAGTATGTAAAATAATAATATTTTTGTAAAATTTTCTTATTAAATCATAATGTTCTTCAGTCTGTTTACGACTATGATTATAAATGTATAACATAATTTCACGTGGTAACTGAAATTTATTACTTATTTGGAGATAAACTAATTTTATCTGTTGTTCACGAAAAAGCATACTTAATAATGTATTTATTTAAATTATTTAAATCCTATTACAAAAAATATTAGGATGAAAAGGAATGATATTTTATGATGATGCATTTTGAAGGATACAATTCTCCCCTTGATAATTTTCATACCATATAAATCCTGGAATACCCTTTGTCCATTGGTCTCCTATTTGATAATTATTCCATTTTTGTAGTTCTTTATCAATATAATCTTCTAAATATTTCTTTGTATTTCTATATGTTTCTTTTTCTATTTCTGAAGATGAGTTATTTATAGGAACTAATTTCATAATATTTTTTTTTGATCCAAACTCACTCGTTGATGAGATAGACAGGACTGCTGAACTTCTTATTTTATTAATAATTCTTATTGAACATGATCTCCAATGAGTATCGCGACTCCAATAAGTATTTTCATATTTAATTTCTGAATTATCCATTTGTTTAGGAATTGTTAAAAATGTTCGATTTACTGCCATTAAATAGATTTCAGGGATTAATGGTGATTGTGTCATTACGTTTTGTTCTTTGAGCATAGATATATCTTGTAAAAGACTTCTATGAGGATGTTTTTCTTGGAGTAATAAAGGTAAGAATATATATTCTAAATCTTTAGGAAAATATTTACCATGAGTAACTTGACGACATATTTGATTAATGTAGGACATTTTTATTCTTAAGATAAACTAAGTTAAAAAGAATTCAAATTTATCATAAAAAATTTTATATATATATATTCACAACTCTTTTTCATTATCATTATTTATTTAATAATGATCAACACCCCCATCCCAATCTTCAACAGTACCATAATTTGTATTATTATTCTTTTCAAATCTCACTTTATAAAATCTTTGAATACGAATTGCTGCATCTGTTTCAAGAGGAGTAGGAAATCGCGATTCATACCATGGAAGATTAGTATCTGAATCGAATTCAATAATTGATGTATCTTCATATCTTGCGACACGACTCCCAACCCATCCACCATCATCTTCATACCAATCAATCATAGCATGTTTATTTTCTTCACTTAGCCATGGCAAAAGTTGCGGACTCCTTATAAGGATACTCATTCTATTTCCAGCTTGAAATTCAAGGAAATATTCTCTTAGAGATTCAAGACTTGTGATATCATTATCAAGAAATCCATTCATAAATGAAGATAAATCAGAGCCATAAGCATTATCAATACTATTAAAGAGACGGACAAGTTCTTCATATCCATTTATGTCTCTGACTGTAATGAATTCACCCGAATCATCTGTATCATATCGGTCATCAATACCTTCATCAATACCTTCATCAATACCTTCATCAATACCTCCATCTTCATCTTCTTCAGTAGCAACATTGGATAGGATAGTTGGAATATATTCATTTTGGACAGATAGGGGTTGTTCTGGAACTTCAATATCTTCAAAGCAATCAACGATATCTTCAGATTGCTTGATACCTATTCTTTTGATTTGCTGACCAAGATATTGAAATCTCAATGTTCTTCCGATCCATTCTTTTTCAGATTGTTTCAGAGATTGAATTTCTTCTTTCAATTGATCAATCAAATTGTCATTCTCAAAGAGTTCATCATCTTGTTCATTAATTAGCTCAAGATACGATTCGATTTTCCTTTCTTGTTTTTTAAATGTTCTTTTGAGATGGCGTATCTCGTTTGTTTTCTCATCAAGTTCTTGAAAGATCGCTGGACATTCAGAAGTTTGAGTTGAAATTGAAGATTGAATTTTGATTGGTTTCTTCTTAGGAATTTTTCTTTTGATAGGGGAAGGTTTAGGAGTATATGCTGTTCTTTTTTCACGCGACCGAATCTTTCTCAGTTCATAATCATGATGAGATGTCATCGCAAGCATGAAAAGGGAATTCGGATTTTCTTCTGTTTCAGGAGGAGTCTCTGTTGATTGTTCTGTCATTGTTAATTATAGTGAGTAATAATATTTATTCTTAGTTAAGATAAAAAAATATCTTAAATTTATAAATCAAATTTTATCTTTCTAAATAGTACAAAGGTCTTCCATTTTCATCATGTAACGAATCAGATATCTTTCATTAGGAATAGTCCTTGTATGAAATTCTTCGTCAATATATGCGGATGCGAATTCAGGTACATTAAAATTATGTTCCTTACAAATACGAATAATATCTTCAGCAGGTGGAATTTGAAACGAAATAGTATCAGCTAGAGTAGAAGAATTTACACGAACCTGAGAATGATTCCCGAGAATACCAGCGATATAATATCTTGTAGGATGAAGGCGAGACAATGGCATTGGGCATAGATATCTACTATAATGAATCGCATTCCTGGCCCCAGCAACTCTCTTTCTCAATCCATAGCGGATAGGATTAATTTGAAGGCTGTTCAGATCGTTCTTCACCCCACAAGCCTTATCACGGAATGCGCGGACTGCTTTTGAGGTCTTCCTATGAGTAATGAATACCTCAAGATACTCCCTGAAATATGCATGGGTATCTTCGTCAAGATCCCATGCGAGCATCAGGAGGGTATAAAGATACAGCATTTTGTATGATTGTTTTGTATGATATATATGAACGAATAAAATCAAATTTTATTGACATAAGAAAGAGTTCATTTTATCTTATAATTCGTTGTATATTTTTTTCATGAGATTCATAATTTTAAGATAGTCGCCTTCAATAATTTTATCTTTTGATTCATAGAAAAGATCCATAACTTCTTTTAAATCATTTTTTTGATTAATATTTTCAGGGATTGTATCTATATCAAAATCATCAAAATCATAGAATGGTAATTCGAGTTCTTCATTGTAACTTTCTAAATCTTCAATGATAGAATTTTCAAGATCCCAATATCCCAATGAATTATATTCATGCCATAAAGGAGTATCTTTTATTATTTCAGGATTATCATTTGTATCACGACGGTTATCATAGACCCAGAACGATTCATATTCAGGCACTTCTTGAAGCCATTCCAGATAAATATCATCTGGATTAGCTGAATCATCAGAATCATCTAAATCATCTGAATCATCTGAATAGAGAGTACAAGGACACTGAGCATTTCCATCCCATATACGTGAACAATGAGAACATTCTATTAAATCTGAATTATCGTATTGATCATTATGATTATAAGATGTATAAGACATCTTTAGTATATATTGATTAAAAAGTATTGATTGAAGATTATTCAATATCTTAAATCAAATTTATAAATTTGATTCTATTTAAAAGAATTTATCATACTTATATTTATAAGATGGATACTATTTTTGTTCCACCAGATTTCTATTGTCCAATTTCAGGTGAATTAATGAAAGATCCTGTTTCAGATCATGAAGGTCATTCGTATGAAAAACATTATATCCTAGAATGGTTATCTAAGAATAATACGTCTCCAATGACTCGTTCAATATTAAGAATTGAACAATTAACTATGAATCTAGCATTGAAAAAGAGTATTGAATCTATTCGTGAAAAATTGACTGAAGATCAGATGAAAATTAAATCAAGAATTTATGACAAAGAAAATAAGGAATTCAATGATTCCTTACATGAAATCCAATTGAATCCTTATTATTTGGATGATAATTTATTTGTCAATATCCAGATGCCTGATACCAAGAATAGACCATCAGTTGATATTGTTTTATGTATTGATGTATCGGCATCAATGGGAGCTGAAGCAACTTTGAAGGGTGATAAAAATGAGACAATTAGTCATGGATTTTCTGTTTTATCGTTAACTATTTCTGCTGCGAAAACAATTCTTCATAGTTTGAATGAAAAAGATAATTTATCTGTTGTAATTTATAGTGAAAAAGCTCAAATCTTATTTTCAAATCTACCGTGTTCAAATGAAAATAAAAAGATTATTGAAACAAAATTAGATAGTCTAAGGCCAACATACAATACAAATATGTGGTCTGGAATTATGGAATCACTTGAAATTCTAAGATTACATTCGCCACCAAATCGGTTGAAAGGTATTCTATTGCTTACAGATGGTATTCCTAATGTTGAGCCACCAAGAGGTCATGAATGTATGTTGAAAAAATATTTTGATGATAATAATTTCAAATGTATGATTTCATGTTATGGATTTGGTTATCAATTGAATTCGGAGTTATTATTGAATCTATCTAATATTTCAGGTGGTGATGGATTTTCATTTATTCCCGATGCTTCATTGTTAGGAAATATATTTATTCATGGATTAAGTAATCTATTCACAACTGCTGCATATAATCCTTATCTAAAGATCCATTTGAAAAATAATCTAACTTTTAAGGATACAAGTGAAACAAGTGAAACAGGAACAGAAAATAAAAAGATAATTACTATTGATTCATTAAAATATGGTCAAGATAAGAATTTAATCTTTCAATTAGATGCGATTAATACAGATAGAATTCAAGATCATATTGACTCATCGGTTGAGATTACACTTCATATTGGAGATCAAATTATTAAGAGTAATCAATGTAAGCGACCTATTGGTGATTATTATTTTGAGCAAATATATCGTCGTGATGCGATTTCAGTTTTGGATGATTGTATTTTGAAGAAGCGATACAATTATCAGAATATTGATCGTATTCTGAATAAATTCATTGATAAAATTCGTCCTGAATCAAAAAAGAATGAATATATTCGTAATATTCTCTTTGATTTTGAGGGTCAAATAAGAGAAGCTCTAAATATGACAACTCAAGGGATGAAAGAAGATTGGTTTAATCGTTGGGGATTGCATTATTTGCGTTCTTTACTTCAAGCGTATAAGAATGAAATTTGTAATAATTTCAAAGATAAGGGAGTATCTAATTTCGGTGGTAAATTATTTGAAAATTTAAGAGATGAAATCACAACTCTTTTCAGTGAAATGCCACCTCCGAAAGCAGATATTAAATATCCTGGTCGCGCTACATTCAGCCATAATGTTAAAGCAAGTCCTCCTGTAAGCATGAGGCAATATGTAAATGCTAGCGGTGGTTGTTGCGCAGGACATTGTCATGTATTTATGGAGGATAATTCATATAAGAAAGCAAGAGATATTAAGAAGGGTGATCGGGTAGTTACTTATTCGACTGAACAAGATAGTCATGGTAGATATCATGAGATGTATTCTGTGAGTACAATTGAGTGTGTTGTAAAAACATATTGTTCCAGTGGTAAAGAGATGATGGTTAAATTGGGTGAATTATGTATTACTCCTTATCATCCAATTATTTATCTTGATAATTATGAAAAAAATTGGAGATATCCTGTAAGTATTAAAGAACCTGTATTAGTTCAATGTGAAGCGATGTATACTTTTATTGTTGAGAATCGTCAGCATTTGAAGATAGAAAGATTCGTATATGCTACTTTAGGCCATAATATAAGGGGAAATATAATTCATCATGATTATTTTGGAACAAATAAGGTCATTGATGATTTGAAGAAAATCAATACATATGATGAAGGATATGTTCATTTAACGCAGGATATGTTTCATCGTGGTGAAAATAATGATGTAATATCTATTTCTAATTAAAAAAATTTAATTATAAATTATAAATTATAAATTAATATAAATATAATGAAAGTTGATATTCGTTCCTCCACTAAAAAAGATAAGAAATTAATGGCTATTTTTTATGATGATACAAATAAAAAATTAAAAACAATTCATTTTGGGGCGGCGGGAATGTCTGATTATACAATTCACAAAGATAAAAAAAGAAAACAACGATATATGATTCGTCATAATAAAAGGGAAAATTGGGAAGATCCAATGACTGCTGGATCTTTATCTAGATATGTATTATGGAATAAACCTACATTAAGAGGGTCAATTAGTGATTATAGAAAACGTTTCCAATTAAAACCATATCGTTCTAAAAAGACAAACAAAAAATAATCCGTTTAAATTGTAATTAATTTATTTGATAGATTATAAAATATGCCGAATGCTACTGTTTTGAATGAAAATTCAAAAGTGAAATTTTACAATGAATTAAATCAATTAGAGAATGGAGATTCTATTTCTGGGAGAGCCAGAGCCGTTAAAGTAAGAGAAGCTGCGGAAAAAATTCAATGTTTTTATTGTTTAGATTATCAAGAAGTATATAAGGATAGAGAAGGGATGTTTGCGAATTTAGATGGAAGAGGAGATTATGATATTATTAATTGTGTTGTTTGCCATGATAATTCAAATTGGATTTCATGTTCCTCAAGTCCGACAACTACTTATCCTGGTATTGTCAAACGTGGTGATAGAGAAAGATCATGGATTGAAACCAAGGCTTTAGGAGTTGGTGATAATTTAGTTGATAAATTATCAGAAAAGATAGGCGCTTTATAAAGAATAATTATTCATACATAGTAAATATTTTATGAAGTGTAGTACCAATACAATAATAAAATGATAAACCAAAAGAAAAGATTAATATAACTCTTATCATATCATCCTCTGAACTCATATATTGTTTCTATTTTATTTTATTCCTTAAATTTATTTTTTTTTGAATTGTTTAAGATTCTTCTCATTGTATTGTAAGAGGGTAAACAAGAATAGGCATTCCTTTCACATTTATTGTGCCAGGTAGATAAAATATATGGTAAGACTTTTTCTGGATATCCACCAATGCGGGGTATACTTAGTTGCCATGTGAAATGACAACCTATTTGTGCCGCATGATATGAAGATAGATTTCTTTGTCGGAAAATTTTATGAGATATCCCCCCGGCATATTTTTCAAAGGATGTATTGTATCCATATAATCCTTCCCACCATTTTTGATTACGAATTCTTTCAACTTTTTTACCGATAAGTTCAAGGATATCATCACACAAAATAATTAACATTATATCTAAGATATCTTTTATATCTAAGATATCTTTTATATCTTAAATTTTAAATAATATTTTTCACATTTTTGACCATTCAAAATATCATCAAATAACTATTTAGTTAAATTTGATGATATTTTAAATATTTATTTAAAAAATAATCATTAATGGAACATTTTACAAATATTGAAAAAAGATTGGGTTGTGATATTGGACGTGGAAACGGGCTTCATCCAGAAGATGGTAAATGGAGGGTAGGTAAAGAGGGTTTTAATAAAAATCTAAGATTAAATGATCTGGTAGAACTAGCATATACAATGGATAATCCTCGCCCTAATATAGTAATTAAAGGTGGGCAAAACGCGAAATGGTATCTTAAATATTGTATAGCAGATAAAATAGATGAACAAATAAAAAAAACTAAATATAGAGATTGTTCTAGATGTAGTATGTATATTATCACGTGGGGATAGTAAATCGACATTTTAACAAAAAAAAATTACACATCCCCCTGCAAAGCCTGCGATTCAATCCTTTCACTATAAGACACTCATGAATGTCTCACACCGTTCGTCAAAGACTACTAAGTCCGTTCAAGAAAATTAGCACCCGGAGTTCACTCCCCGGTTTTCCACAGGTAGGTATTGTTTGCTCGGGACGCACTTCGGCCCCCGAACATTATCTCTAGCCAATCACATTTCGGCCGATTAGATAGACCCGCCGTTATCACGGGATACAATATTAAGGTCACAAGCTACACGGACCCGTGTTACGTCTCTTTGGCATCAATTGTTAACTAACACCACCCACGATACCCAGACTCTATACGTAGCGCTCAGAAGAACGTCTCACCCTTTTAGTGACATCGCATCCCTCTAGCATGCACAGTCCGTGGGCCGCAATTAAGCGGTCGCGAACTGTACTAACCAAGGATCTATGGGTTGTTGCGATTTGTCTTTTTTCGGTTCAGGACTCACCTATCGAACCGATCAGACGGGGAAACCGGATAGGCCACTATCACGGATTAACATTTCTTTTTTGAGTGATGGCACCCCGAAGGGCTACATAACGTCAATCTCCATCAATCCCCCTCGCTGGCAGGCGAGGGAGTTAAAAGCTTAGCGCAGAGGAGGAAGAAAGGCTCACAAAATTGCGAGATGTAGAGAAGGTTAAACTAATTAGTTAGATAAACCGATCAAATCAAATTTATGATCATACGAAAAAAAAAATTTCACTGGTCAAGGGAAAAAAAAGGTGTCGCCCTCACAAACGCCTGCGATTCAGTCTGCGCCGAGCAGACCTTAGCACCCGGAGTTCATTCCCCGGTTTAATGTGAAGGGTGTGAGTTACAAGAAGCGGCCACCGCCTTCCAACTTGTATTTCTGGTTCTATACTCACTTCAGGAGCTAAGCTAACTGTCCTACACCAGGGTGCTACCCCCCAATTCAGCGCCCATCCGAGCAGATCCTAAGTCTGTAGGGATGCTTTTTAATTCAAGGATACGAAGAATCTTTCAATCAAATTTATGATCATACGAAAAAAAATTTTCCAGATTTGGAAATAGTTAATTATCTATTTTTGACGAGTTCCTGATAAATTTTATTTAATTCCTTTTTATTATTATGATCAAAGGGATTCATTTTTGATCCAGATTTCGCATTACATTTAAATGGAATTAAAACTATCGGCTCATTTGGTCCCGGTGATATCCTCTTTCTCATATTGTTCGGTATTTTATCGAGTTGTTTTTGTAGACCTTTGAATAAATCATTCAACTGATAATTTTGACACGCTTTAATCTTTAATTTCCGTTTCTTTTTATACATCAAATAATTGAAATCACCCCATATTGAGCTATATCTTAAGTGTGTACAATATAACGGACAAAAATTTGTATATTTAACTCCTCCCGATGAATTTTCGCAATATCGAATCAAATCATTCTGAATCTTATGATTATCTTGAATCGTATGACATGATGCACCATCATGAAATACTGAAATCTTCAAATTATTAATATCATCACCTGGTAAATATAATTTCCATCCATCTCTATAATTCAAATAGTTTTTCTTATACAATTGTTCTTCATATAATTTATTTTTATCTGCGTCTGGCGTAGTATAATCAGCATCGAGTCCATTTCTATGGGGAATTAATACTTGAAAACCTTCGGGAACTTTCACCTTTTGAGAACTAAATGATCCGTGACCATTAATCGTTATTAAATTCTCCAAAACATCCTTAATTGCCGGTACAGTAACTTTTTTCGGTATATTTTTCATAGTTATCTTCCTACACCGATTTGTCTTCGGATTTAATTCTTTTCCGGGAGGACATTCTTTTTTTAAAGATTTAATTTTAATACACCTGCCCGTTTTAGGATTTAATTCTTTGCCTGGCGGACATATTTTTTTAGGTACTTCTTCTTTCGATTGTGTCTTAGGTTTCTTTTTCACCTGAATCTTCCGACACCGATTTGTCGCCGGATTTAATTCTTTGCCTGGCGGACATATTTTTTTAGGTACTTCTTCTTTCGATTGTGTCTTCGGTTTCTTTTTCACCTGAATCTTCCGGCAACGATTCGTCGCCGGATTTAATTCTTTGCCTGGCGGACATATTTTTTTAGGTTGTGTTGAAGAGAACTCTTCAATCTTCTTTAATATTTCATTGTTAAATTTTTCTAATTCTTTTTTTGGAACTTTTCCGATAGCCCCACCTTTTTTAGAATATTCTTCCGCCTTAGAAGCCATTTTCATACCCTCCTCTTTATTCTTCATGATTAATATCGCCGTATTAACAAGACATTCTTCCATTAGCGGATGATCATCTTCCTTTGATTTCTCTTGAACGGGCTCCAGTTCTTCAACAACATCGACTGTATCCACTAATAAATCTTTTAATTTTTTCTTGGATACATTAAGATCATAAATCGGATATTCTCTACAGGTATGATCCACTTTAAATTGATCTTTGTCTCTTTTCCTTATTGTTACATGAAAGATTACTGCTTCATCGCGCATAGCCATTGTTGACATCTCTTTTGCTGTTTTTACTTTGTATCCCTGGGCTTTGACTAGATGATTCACCTGGTCCCAATACTCTTTCGTTTTAATTTTTTTAGTGATTACTTTTGTATATTCTAACATTACATCTCTTGGTAATAAGATCTCCTTTTCTTTTTTATATTTTGTAGTTTTCATCATATTAATATATGGAAGTCCCTTTTCTATTCTAATATGATACATACAACAATCATTTCCTCTTTTAAAATATTCAGCTTCTTTCTTTACAGTTGATATCGATGTAAAATTTTGTATTAATACTTTATCTCCTACTTTCGCATTTTTGTAATCACCATAACCCCATTGCATTCCGCGATAATAAGTTTTTGTATCATTTTCATTTCTTTCCGCATGCTCTAAGAAACATTGATCTAGTAAATCAATCTTCCGTTGAATTTTTTCTAATGTTTTCGATTCAGACCAGTTTGATTCTTCCCCTTTTTTCTCCCTTTTTTTGACACAAAACTTAGTAAACCATTCATCAAATACTGGTTTGGTTAATCGTAAATAATTATTAATCGGCTGATCCCATATCGTTGAATATTTATACAAAGCCTCTGCTTGTTTCGCTTCAAAATATAAATCTTGAAACGCACTATCTTTCGCCAAATTCCATACATCAATAAGCCACCTCCCCTCATCCCCACCCGCGAGAGACACCTTTGATAACTCAAGAGCATTACGATTAATAAAAGGTTCCATCTGTTGTAAGTCATTCAGTTCATAGATATTTTTCTTCTTTTTGAGTTCACGAATAAACTTTTTATCGTCAACCATTCTTCTCCCCACGCGCCCATGTTTATGTTTTAATTCCATTTTTTTATCATCAATGATATATTTTCCTATATTTCGATAGAATTTAGAATTATATGTGTTTTTGACTAATAAATCATACCCATCTTTTAATTCACAACGATTATAAATATCATTCACACTTCCATTCAAAAAATAACTTTTTTTCAATAGAATCCCTCCGACATTTTTCTTTTCAAAGCTATAATCTCCTAAAATTACCATATTATCTTGACTATCTAATTTTAACCAATCGTCGATAGAAAAAAAATCTAACATAATAGGGTCATATCCAAGCATTATATTATTATAAATATAAAATTTTTATTCTATTGGGTAAGCCTTCTTATGAAGGCATTGATAACAGATGTCGAAGTTGCCGTTGATTTCATCCTTCCTGCGATACATGAGGCGGTCGAGCAAGAAGTCCGTCATGGCTTCATAGGATCCGCGAGGGATATCAAGCGGGCCGAGACGGGCGTAGATGCCGTTGATCGGAATATCCGGCCTATGTTCGTGTCCATTCGCCCTCAACTGCAACTCCACACCCCCGACAATTTTCACTGTGAAATGACTCATCCGACAGCAATCTGGGACGTCGCACATGACAACTTTCCTTACTCCGTAACTGGTCCATTGTGCGTTGTCAGGGATTTGTTCGTATTCCCCAGCAGGTGGGTGGAAATCCATCCCGACCATAGTTTTCATTTGGCCAAAAATCCCCGGTCCATCCACTCTCATCCGTTCCGGTGCGCCGAGTCGTCCAGCGTGGCGCCGACACATTGCATTGTGAAAATCAATGTGTTCTTTTTGTTTCTTGAACAAACGGCCAGTCTGCACCAGAACAGGTACCTGTTTCAGGTCCGAGGATAGATCGCTAATACATGGCGACACAAATCTCGCCCACAACTTTTCAATTTCATTGGACTTGTCCTCATCAACCACACCTCCATTCTCGTAAACGATCTTCCCCTTCAAATCCAACCCTCGAGCGAAAAGAGACATCATTTCCTCACAGGTTGGAATACATCCCGAAACATCATGTGTGTAGGTAACTCCAGCTTTGGAAGCCCACTCACCAGAGATGAATTTTTCATGAAGATGTTCAAGGTTCTTCAATTTGTTTCCGTGGATAGATTTTTTCAGGTCATGTGTGACTGGACAAAAGTGATTTCCGAAATCATTTTTCTGCCAGTGAAAAGGAAGTTCAACCGTCAGTCGCACAGGAACTTTGGTTGGTTCCCTCTCAACAGGAGAGAGAGAGATTGGTTCAGGTTCAAGAGAACCAAAGTTCGGGATCGGCTCCAATCTTTGCTTCCACGCCTCATGGCGGGCCCACGCCGCGGCTTCTGTAGCACACTTCCGGCGAACTTGAATTTGTCTCTGCTCCCTCTCAACTGGAGAGAGAGAGATTGGTTCAGGTTCAAGAGAATCTGAGTTCGGTATCGCCTCCAATCTTTTCTTCCACGCCTCATCCGCCAGTTCCGCCGCCCGACGAGCAGCCGCTCTCCCACCTCCACGTCCGCGACCACTGGAACCGCGACCACTGGAACCGCGACCACTGGAACCGCGACCACGACCATCGTGGCGAAGAAGATCTCTGCGTGGTTCATCATAGAGACCGGGAACTGGTGCGGGTGCTAGTCCATCATCCCTGTTATGGACGGGGGAAAGCGGTTCGAGTGTAAGCGTAGTAGGCACCTCTTCAGCCATAACCACGATCGGTTCTTCTTGGTGAGTAGCCATATTCCTTCAGGATATCAGTTGTGTTTGATTAAGATAATTCTATTCTCTCAAAATCAAATTTATGATCACAAGAAAAAAAATTATGATCACAAGAAAAAAAAGAACTCTTTTTTTTTGTCTTTCTCTTGATTTGTTTTTGGTTTTTCGTTTTTTATTCACGGGCGCTGGAAGACTTGGGGAGGGATTTGAAGGAACGCGTTGATGAGCTGCTGGAACAGTGAAGGTGGGGTCGGCGATGGAATGTCATCAGAACAGACCTGTATTTCACTTTGACGTTCCCGTCGCCGAACGGTGGGCGACAAGTGCCATGTTATGGTTATTGTGCGACCGTCGTCGAGTTTGACGGAATTGCCGGGGAGTGGAGCAATTGGTTCCAGAGTAAGTGGGGGAGACATCTTGATACTGTATATATGTGTGTGTATGTTGTTTTGAATTAAGATAATTTTCTCTATCCCCAAATCAAATTTATGATCACAAGAAAAAAAATTTATCCGTTGAAGAAAAAAAATCCCCATAAGAGGATAAGGATAGAAGTGCCATGGGCGGGGTTCGAACCCGCGATGTTTATTTAACTTCACACCCCGTTACAGTCAGACTACCGGTAAGTCTCTTCCCTATGAGACCTTTTTTTAAACCCTAGCACGCCTACTGCGCTCCTCCTGCAGCAAATGATATCAAATGGTGATCAGTCATTATCAACCATAGATTCAGAGGTATCTTGTAACGAGATGATCAGACCAAGGAGGTCTCCCCCCTTCCCTTAGACCACTCGGGCACCATGACAGATTGGATAAGATTAATTTATATGTCTAGCATATTTATTAATTTGCTTACCCTAAGAAGAGTAGAGTCTTAGGATGAAATCAAATTTTATCAATAATGTATGTTTTTTGTGAGTAATAAATGATCCTCATAAAGAAAATATTAAATTTATGATCACACGAAAAAAAATAAGTTCTTTTTTTTGTCTTTCTCTTGATTTGTTTTTGTCTTTTTCTTTTTTTAATCTCAAACATATCCACTGATTGTCAAGCTCGTGGGATTATCCAAATGCTGTGAGATCCAAGAACAGTATTCATCAAACGATAACCCCTGAATTTCCTCACCTTCACATTTGGCAGCCAGATCAAAGTCTTCAATCTTCTGTATATACTTGATATATACATTGTGACCGAGTTCCTGTCCACCGTTATCATGACCACTCATCTCTGCTTGACCCGTGATCCACCATTCGTTCCCATTTTCTGTCCGCGGGCGGCGCTCGTGAATTTCTATGAATTCACCCCCTTGCTGATCTCCGCCATCTCGGGTCCACCACGCCCTCTCACAGGGGAGATACCACATCCTTGAGAAGCAGTAAGTTCGACAACACTCGGTAACTTGACTGTAGTCACCGCCGTCTCCGGCTTCTTCGTCGGTCTGGGCACGAAATGCCGTTCCAAGCCATTGAAAATTTTCGGAACAAGGTGGGTTCCAGCTAACCGCCATCCCCATAGAATCCCCGTTACACCAATACTCCAGGGGCAGACCACCCAAGAAGTACATATCTTGGAGACCCCAGGGAAGATGCCGTTGCCGAAATTGATTTTCTACAAGATCCAAACGGTGAGGGTGAGATATGAAGTCAGTCTCCGATTCGATGTCCAACAGGCGGTGTTTCCCCGTGGTCGGGGCCGCCAGCCATGCGCACGCCTGGGAAGCCATCATATGAGGGGGTATCCCATATGGGTCCAGAGGATAGCCATATCCTGGATTCCCGTTCCGGTTGTCGAGCCAGGCCCGGTTGTATTTTTCCGGATCAAGCCTGAGTCTCCCCGGATGGCATCCCGTCCGGTGAGACTTCTCTTCCAAGATCTCAATCGGATTGATGATGTCATTCAGAGAAAGGTCAAGTTTCTCGTCCGCCCTCAAAGGGGGGAATGCGGAGAGAAATCTCTCCCGAATCTCACCAGTATGCAGGATCATGAAGATCTTCCGGCTGATGTTGGAGTCCCAGTGCTTCGCGAAATCTTTTAGATGAAGGGAGAGGGCGATTTTGAACTCGCGCCACGAACCCTTGTGAAGAACGACCTCCATTGTAAATAGTATTTGTTAGGGAAATAATCCTAAGAGAGAATCAAATTTATGATCACATGAAAAAAATGAGTCTTTTTTTTGTCTTTCTCTTGATTTGTTTTTGTCTTTTTCTTTTAAAGGTTTTTAAACATGTCCCCCGATTGTAACGAGGGAATCCGAATTCCGTGATATCCATGAGCAGTATTCATCAACCTTAAACCCCCTCACCTCACACCACCACTTGGCAGTCTCATCAAAGTCCTCAATCTTCTGTATATACTTGATATATACATTATGAATGAGATCCTGTCCACCGCGATCGAGTCCGCTCATCTCCGCTTGACCCGTGGTCCACCAAGCGTTCCCGCCCACCGTTCGCGGTATTCTATCGTAAACCTCGACGAATATACCCCCTTGCTGATCTCCGCCACCTAGGGTCAACCACTCCTTCTCGGTGGGAAGATACCACATTCTTGAGAAGCAGTAAGATCGACAGCACTCAGTCACCCTCCACCAGAACTCGTGTTCTTCGCCTACTTCTTCGTCGGTCTGGGCACGAAACGCCGTACCAAGCCATTGGTAAGTTTCGGAACAGGGTGGGTTCCAGCGGACCTTCATCCCCATCGAATCGCCGTTACACCAATACTCCAGAGGCATACCACCCAGGAAGTACATATCTTGGAGACCCCAAGGAAGATCCCTTTGCTGGTAGTGATCAGCTGCGAGATCCTCCCGGTGAGGATAGTCGATTTCCTCGCTGACGTCCAACAGGCGGTGTTTCCCCGTGGTCGGGGCCGACGGCATCATCGCCCAGGCCCTCTCCCGGGAAGCCGTCATATGAGGGGGTATCCCATAAGGACCCTGGGGATAGCCATACCCCGGATTCCCGTTCCGTTTTTCGGACCAGGCCATGTTGTATCGTTCAGGATCAAGGGTGAGTCTCCCGGGATGGCATCCCATCCTGTGAGACTTCTCTTCAAAGACCTCAATCGGATTGATGATGTCATCCAGAGAAAGGCCGAGTTTCTCACGCGATTTCAAAGGAGGAAAAGCGGAGAGAAACCTCTCCCTGATCTCCTCACCTTGGAGGATCATTAAGATCTTCTGATTGATGTTGGGGTCCCACGGGGTTTCTTCCCTGAGAAGGACGAGTTGAAAAGTGCGCCACGACCCTTTGTGGAGGAAGGTAGGAAGCGAGTTCATTGTGAATAATATTTGTTTAGGAGAACAAACAGAAGAGAGAATCAAATTTATCGTCACACGAAAAAAAAATGAGTCTTTTTTTTTGTCTTTCTCTTGATTTGTTTTTGTTTTTCTTTTTTAAGATTGTTAAACATACCCACCGATTGTCAACAGGTAGGAGGGAGGAGGAGAATTCTGTGAAATCCACGAGCAGTATTCATCAAATGATAACCCCTGAATCTTCTCACCTTCACACTTGGCGGCCTCATCAAAGTCCTCAATCTTCTGTATATACCTGATATATGCATTGTGGCCGAGTTCCTGTCCGTCGTTATCATCGCCGCTCATCTCCGCTTGGCCCGTGATCCACCACCCGTTCCCGCCCACCGTTCGCGGTATTCTATCGTAAACCTCTACGAATACACCCCCTTGCTGAGCTCCGCCACCTAGGGTCAACCACTCCCTCTCGGTGGGAAGATACCACATCCTTGAGAAGCAGTAAGTACGACCACACTCTGTCGGCATTGTCGTGACCCAGTCATCGCCTCCGCCCACTTCTTCGTCGGTCTGGGCACGAAACGCCGTACCAAGCCATTGGTAAGTTTCGGAACAGGGTGGGTTCCAGCGGACCTTC
>MDTE01189393.1_pt1 | contig 24008 bp, 16 predicted proteins | sample 811231 | NCBI WGS metagenome assembly MDTE01 (sample SAMN05326651, study PRJNA326480) | marine metagenome | isolation source: seawater | place: Indian Ocean: Red Sea | collected 2010 | reverse complement strand
CGCAGATTCCTCCTTTGAGTGTGTTGTAGTCAAAAGCATGTAGAGGTTGACCCATTTCCATCATGACAAAGTTTGTGATGTCCACAACATTATTGATAGAGCGTAATCCGATAGACTCGATTTTTGTTTTGAGCCAATCTGGGCTTTCTGTTACTTGAACATTTCTGATTATCCGAGCAGTATAGAAGCTACACTTTTTTGGAGCTAAATTGTTTATTTCTGATTCGTTTGCGATCCGTTGCTTGATTTTTGAAGTTTTGTAATCAGGGTTATTTTTCAAACTTTGGTCCGACAAAGCTGATAATTCTCTAGCAATACCCAAGTGACTAAGGCAGTCAGGACGGTTTGGAGTAATCTCAAGATCAAAAATCGTTGGATAGATATTATTAAGAGGGGTTCCTATTTTGCATTCTGGAGGTAAGATCCACAAACCTTGATCATCCTCACCTCCAAGCTCACTTTGACTGCATAGCATGCCATGCGATTCTATGCCCCTCAGTTTGCTTTGCTTTATAGAAAATCCATTTCCAAGTTCAGCACCTGGTAATGCAAGAGGGACCTTATCTCCTATCTTGAAATTCTTAGCACCACATACGATCTGGCGTAAATCTTTATTGCCATCATTTACTAGGCATACTGATAGTTTGTCCGCATTCGTGTGAGGCTCTATGGTTTTGATTTCTGCAACAATTACCTTATCAGGTATTGTTATAATGCCCTCCACTTCAATGCCGGCGAAAGTCAAAAGACTGTCAAGGTCATCTGTTGAGTAAGATGTTAGGTTAATATGTTCGCCTAACCAATCTAGTGAAACTTTCATGCGAATTGCTGCAGAAATCTTGTGTCGTTTTCGATGAGGAGGCGGATGTCGGAGATTCCCCAACGTATCATAGCCAGTCTTTCTAATCCCAGGCCAAATGCAAATCCTGAAACTTCATCTGGTGAATAATTATTATCGCCACGTGATTTATTTACTTCTATGAAGACATTTGGATCAACCATTCCGCAGCCAGCGACTTCTATCCATTTGGGTTGTTTGCCCTGAGCTTGAAGTAGAATATCGATTTCAAAGCTAGGTTCTGTAAACGGAAAAAAATGAGGACGGAATCTTATTTGTGTGTTTTTTCCAAAGATTGAGTGCAGTAAATATTCGAGAGTTCCTTTTAAATCAGCAAGGGATACATTTTTATCTACATATAATCCTTCAAGTTGATTGAATTGGCTTAAATGTGTTGAGTCAATCTCATCTCTTCTATATGCGGCACCAGGTGAAATGATCCGAACCGGGGGTTCGCTATTTTGCATTGTTCTAATTTGAACTGTTGACGTATGCGTTCGGAGAAGACGGCCATCAGTGAAGTAAAAAGTATCACTTTCGTTTCTTGCTGGATGATCGGCTGGAGTATTCAATGCATCAAAACAGTGCCATTCTGTTTCTATTTCAGGTCCGCTGGCCAGTGAAAATCCCATTCTTCTAAGTGCATTGACTGATTCACTTAACATCTGTGAGATGGGGTGACGCCCGACCCTTGGCATTGGAGTTCCAGGCAGTGTGACGTCTATATTTTCAGCTGTTTTCCTGTCTTCTGCTTCTTGAATATTTAGGACCTTAACATCTAAGGCATCATTGATGACTGTCCTCGTTTTGTTTAATGCCTTTCCGGCAACAGGTTTTTCTTCTTTGCCAAGGTCTTTCATCTTGGCGGCAATGATTGTGACTATACCTTTTTTTCCAAGATAAGTGAGCCGCAATTTATCAAGTTCATCTATTGTTGCGGCATTAGATATTGCTAATGTTGCATCTTTGAGAATGTTTTCGAGTTCTTCGACCATATCATTCTGTGAACAAGTCTTACGATCTCAAATTTTGGATCGTTTGTTACTCATGCTATTTTGTTGTTAGCTATGAGAATCAGGAGGATGCTTTCTTTTTATCTAGAGCTGATTTCGCCTGATCCACTAAACCATCAAATGCATGATCATCATGTATAGCTATATCTGACATGACTTTCCTATCAAGTTCAATGCCTAGTGATTTAAGGCCTTCCATGAATCGACTGTAAGTGATGCCGCGTGAGCGGCATGCGGCATTAATACGTTGTATCCATAGTGCACGAAAAGTACGCTTATGGTTTTTCCGATCCCGATAGGCGTATGTCATGGCTTTGCGGACAGCGTCCTTTGCAAAGCGATATTTTTTTGAACGAAACCCACGAAAACCTTTGGCTTTCGCGAGCATTCTTTTGCGTCTTTTACGGCTTGCTGGGGGATTAGTTGCTCTTGGCATTTTTCGGTCAGGTTGTTTGGTTTAATTTTTTCACCTAAGGTCTCACCTGCACAATTATATCCCGCTTACCGGGGATCAGACCTTTAGGTTGTTGACTTTGGTCGGGTTTAAATCGACCAAAGTTTATTTTCGCAGGATGCGTATTAGTGGCTGAATGGTAGGTTCTCGCGGAAACGCGGTAAGTCTGCTGCTGAAACAAGTGTTGCCTTCCCTAAATTACGCTTTCTTTTGCGATTTTTATTAAGGAGAAGGTGTCGTTTGCCTTGTTTTTGTCGCAACATTTTGCCCGTACCAGTCACTTTGACTCGCTTGGATATTGCCTTGTGCGTTTTGCTTTTGCCCGCCGTTCTTGCCATGGGGCGTTGAAATTAGCGAAAAGAACATAACTCGCAACCGCTTTTTTCGGCTTCGTTCTTAATTTCTATTAAGTAAGTATTCTAATTTACCTAATAATTAAGTTTACTTTACTAAATATTTTAAGGAAAATACAACGAATTTGTTTAATTAATGGCCGGTATTAAAAATAGTGACATTACGGTTATATCGAGGTTGTCGACTCAAAACATCCACTTGAGAACTGCTATCGATCAAGTGGAAGAAGGAGTCATTGTACTGGATTTGAATCCTCAATATGGGACAGGGCCATGTATAGTTTTTGCAAACCGGGGAATTGGTGAACTGTCCGGATTTTCTACCGAAGAGCTTTTAGGTTCTCCTTTATCCATTTTGTTTGCCCCAGAAAAGTTACAAGCACTTCTTGAAAGGCTCCATGCAGTTGCAGAAGTGGCTGAAAAAGAAAGTGGTGCTGTGGTCTTCGAATTTACAAATAATCTTTTAAGGGCAAAAAAAAGATCACCGTTATTATGTAGATGGCGTGTCAGTTGTGTATTGGATGAAGGTGGACGGCCTGTGAATTTCTTGCTTTCAGTGGCTCGTGGGGCGTTGGCTAAAGAATCTCATTCTACAAGAATAAATTCTCAAGATGATGACTTGGATATTGCTATGGTTGGGATCGATGAGAATCCAAGAGAAAACATTTTAGGTCGGGTAGAAGCCTTAGCTATTTCCGCAAGTGGTTTTGCTCATGATTTTAAAAATATACTCACAACGATAGTTGCTAATTTATCTCTTGTTCGTGAATCCATTGCCGATGATTCTATATTATCTGGTATAGATGATGCACTTGAGGCTTCTAAAAAAGGTGAAGACTTGGCTGATGATCTTCTATCCCAAGCTCGAGGTCCCGGTCAATGTCATAAGGAAGAAAAAGACATTGGAGAACTTTTGACTGCAGCGGCTCGCATGTCTACTGCGGGATCAGGGTCCCATTGTGAAGTGTCAATTCAAGAAGGTCTCTGGTCAGCTAAGGTTAATGGGACTCAGATTTTTCAACTGATGAATAATCTGATCATTAATGCGAAGCATGCGATGGATGATACTGGTACGATCTTTGTCAATCTTAGGAATATTGAATTGACCGATAATTGTGTAGAGGGATTGGGGCGGGGGAATTATTTACACTTGGAAGTAATCGATCATGGGTGTGGTATTTCCAAGGAAGACTTGGGCAAAATATTTGATAGACTTTACACAACAAAAATAAGTGGAAGCGGTTTGGGCCTTTCCAATTGTCTAGCAATAACGCGAGACCATGGAGGCAGTATAACGGTCGATTCAACTAAGGGTAGAGGCACAAGATTTAAGATTTATTTACCTGCAACTGGTACAATCCAGAGCGTACAGAAAGATCATAGAAAGGATGTCGTATACAGTGGTTTTGGATCTGTGCTGGTGGTTGATGATGATGACTCAATTGTGGACATATCCGCCAAGATGTTAATGAAACTTGGCTATGAAGTTGAATGCGCCAGTTCTGGATCTGAAAGTGTAACCAAATATCAGCGTAGATTTAATGCAGGAAATCCTTTTGCCGTGGTGTTGATGGATATGACAATGCCGGGTGGCATTGACGGTCAAGAAGCTGCTCAACAAATTATAGCTATTGATCCTAATGCAAAAATCATATCTAGCAGTGGTTACAATCCTGGGGATTTAATGAATGACTCATTGCCAAATGGGGAATCAGTTTTCTCAGGGATCCTATCCAAACCTTTTGATATCCAAACCTTCTCTGCAAAACTGAGAGAAGTGATAAATGACTGCTGATGGTTACTGTGGCTTTCTTTTTTTCTTTGGTGAAATTCCTGGTAGCGCTAAAGATTCGATAGCTTTTAAACTTTTATTGATTGCGTTGGGTAAAATATTAATTGCTTCAGGTACAATTTCATTCACCTTGGTTTCTTTTATTAGTTTTTCCCCATTCGCAATAATATTCAATGGAATAGAAAAGTTGATTGGTTTCCATTTTGGTTCTTCTAATGTGCCTTCACCTTTATAACGTAATAGTTTAGATATTGGCCATCCCACTAACCGCAAAGGTCCGCGAGCATTCATTTCCGCTTCAAGATCCAAACTATCATTTACTCCGTCAATAGTGCCCTGTCCATTAAGAATAAATCCTGGCGTAAGGGCCTTAAAATTAAGAATTTTAATTATTCCCTGATTTGTTAAAAAGTTAACAGCGGCTGACTGGGCGACACTATATCCGGCTTCGGGTTTATCTAGTACTCCACTGATCATGGGTGATAAGGGTCCAAGAATGGGTATAGAGAAAATGTTTCCTTTAATAAGTGCTACGGAGCCGGACCCTGACCATTTAGTTGGCTCCTCTAAGGGAACTTTGAATTGCATGTTACTGCTAAGCATTCCCTGCGTTTGAGTTGGTAGCTTAAAAAGATTAACTAGATTACCAAAATTTATGTTGGAGGCGATTATTTCCCCGGAATAAACACCGGGTTCTTTTTTCATTTCCCATAAGCCCTTATGTTTAATCTGCCCTTGTAAGATTTCCGTTTCAATATTTAAGAGGAATTCTTTTCCTTTCATGAGAACGGAACCTTTAGGTTTATCGAGAGGTATTTTTCTTTTAAAGAGATTTGTGAATGCTTTTCCTTGTGAATTGAAGTTCACTTTTAAATTGGATTTATTATTATTTTCAGTATCAATGATTCCGTTAATTTCTAGATTTGGAGGGTCTATAAACTGATGGCTATCTAAAACTGATGCTACCTTTGGTGAAAAATATGAAGCTAATTTATTTGGATATATTTTCCCTGAAATGTTCTTTAAATCGACCAGACCATCTTCAGTATTAATAGAGGCTTTTTCACCATTAATGTAGCCGTCTTTACGATCCAGACGAAAATTTTGGATAACAATTTTTTTGTCATCTGTTCGTATTTTTCCAGTCAATGCCGTTATGGGGATTTCTTGATAGCGGCATGGACCCAAGGTGAAGTGGCCTTCTGTTTTAAGGTTACTTGAATTTGTTAAAGACCCTTCTCCTTTGAGACTAATGTTTACCGTGGGATCTGATTCAAATTTAAAATATTTTAAGAACTCAGGTGGCTTTTTAAAAAATGGAGCAAAGACAGTCGGATCCATTTTGACCTCAGTTTCAAATTGAATGTTTGATGAAGTATTGCATAGGATATTTCCATTTGCAGTGCCGCTTGAATGTTCAAGTGTAAGGTTTCTCACATACCACTTATTTTTATTATAAGAGAAATCAGCATAAGCTTCTTCGAATAAGATCTCTTTGCTAATGAAACTATCACATTGAATTGTGCCGATTAATTCAACTGCCAATTTAGTATTTTGTTCCGTTTCGGGTTCCGTATTTTCTAGATGCAACTCGCCCTTTGCTTCGATTCGAGGTGAATTAATAAATGTAATATTATCGAATAAAGGACTGCTTCCGTATGATTTGAGTAGACCCTGAAAATCAATAGTTGATTTGATGTTAAATGGTATTCTTTTGCTATTTATTGGCCAATTTGCAGTGCCGAAAAGAGTCCCTTTGCTGTCGTCAATCCTAAGCTCTTTAAGGTTAATATTAGAATTAATATATTCAGCATTGGCATAGATGCTTTTGTAGGTGTACCCAGCACGATTTACATCTTTTGCATTTATTACTGCTATAGCTGTAGTCGTTGACGGGTCATCTATATCGCTAGCGAATTTAATTTGAATATGGGGAGGGTCGTTCTTCTTAAAGTCTAACTGATTTATTTCATCTAAGGCCCGATCTATTATATTTCTAGCTTCTCTTATAAGAATGAGTTTTTCTTTTGCTAGTGATTGATCGATTATATTATTTTGTTTCTCTTTTGAGAGGAGCAATGACCCCATTGCATTTATCCGAATGCCATTCACATGTCCTTCGAAATACTTGACTTCGATAACGTCGGTTGGAATTATTATTTTTGCTCTTAAGTCTTTGATCTCTAGTTTTTTACTTTCAGGGTCCTCCGGATTAATTGGAATTGAAATGTCAGCATTTCGGAATTCTACGGAGTTTAACGATTGCTTTTTTCTTAATAATTTAATGGGATTTATATCAAGGGTAATGTTATCAATTGATGCTAATAGGGGTTGACCTTTTTCATTGGAGTGGATTTTAACATTCCGAGCTACTAGTCCTTGAAAAGGATCGATTGTTAATTTTTCTATTTCAGCATCAATTCCGCGTTTTTCAAATTCATCCATTATGAGCTTCCTCCATTTTTTGGTGAAGCCTTCTTTGTAGGCATATGCCGCTATCCAGACGCCAGCAATAATAGCGAATAAAAAAAACAGGCGAACAAATATATGCAGTATGCGTTGCATTCGATGTAAGCTCATAGGATTATCTCCTATGGTCAAATGTCTATCACTAACTAATAGAGCATCTTTAAATTAATTGTGACAGATTGATGCCTGCCTTGAAACAACTTTTTGATATTAAAAATGTTGAGTTTAGTCTCATTAGGAAGCGGAAGTTCTGGAAATAGTGCTCTCGTTTATACCCAAAAAACTTTTATCTTAGTTGATGCCGGTATAAGCGCTAAGCAATTACGCCTTAGATTGAATGATGTGGGAGTCGATCCTGGTAGATTAGACGGCATATTGATAACACATGAGCATGGAGATCATACCAGAGGATTGGAAGTGTTTTGCCGTAAATTGAATGTCCCTATTTATTGTAATGCAGTTACTAGGGAATCACTTTTATCTGATGTTACTAGTGCCGACACTTGGCGCATCATTGAATGTGGAGATCCTTTTTTGGTGGGAGATATTTTGATTAATGGGTTTCCGGTCATGCATGATGCGGTTGATCCTATGGGATTCATTTTTGAAAAGAATAAGAAAAAATTAGGTTTTGTTAGTGATGTTGGGCATGTCACGGAGGTCATGAAATCTACTCTGAGTGCAATTGATACCATTTTTATAGAGGCGAATTATGATGAGGCACTACTTCAGAATGATGAACGGAGGCCATGGTCATTAAAGCAAAGGATCGCTTCACGTCATGGCCACTTATCAAACCGACAGGCTGCAGAACTTGTAGCATCGATTGCGGGTAGAGGTGTCTTGCAGAGGGTGATTCTTGCTCACCTGAGTGAGGATTGTAATTCTCCTGAAATCGCCAAGGCTGAGATAATTCTAGCTTTATCAATGAAAGGTATAAGTGGAGTGGAGGTAATCTGCGCTAAACGTGATCGGGTCAGTGGTCCTTTTATGGTGGAATGTTCAGATGAAGAGGGAGGGGAAGGTTATTCTCAGAGTGAGTTCACTTTATTTGATTAAATGACTATAATGATTGGTTATGGTAGAATTTTATATATTTGGTAATTGATATACTGGGGCGATAATCGACAGTAGTATTATAATCTAACCAGTACTTTAAGTTGCGCGATATTCCGCTAACTCCTTCATTTGATGTTTTTGAAGAACGAGCTTCGAAGGGTAACTTGGTGCCTGTGTATGCTGAGTTAACGGCGGATTATGAGACTCCTCTTTCTGCTTTTCACAAGATTTCAGATGGGTGTCATAGTTTTCTGCTTGAATCTGCAGAAAGTACGGACCGTGCTGGAAGGTATTCTTTTATAGGTAGTACACCTCAGGCTATCATTGAGGCGCACGGCACTAAGGTGAAGATTACCGAGAATAATGAATCTAGGGAATTTGAGAGTGAATCTGGTGACCCCTTGTGCGAACTGGAAGAGTTTATGAAGCGATACCAACCCGTTTCAGGTCCTGAGCTTCCTGTCTTTTACGGGGGGGCAGTTGGTTACCTCTCCTATGATGCAGTACGATATTTTGAGACCAGCATTTCTGAGCCGCCACCAGATGAATTAGGTTTGCCTGATATGCTTTTTATGATTGCTCAGACCGTCATAATATTTGATCACCGCCTTCGTAAGTTATTGATAGTTTCAAATGTGTTTATAGAGGACCAAGACGATTTGGAATCTCTTTACATAAAGGCAAGAGATGAAATTAATGAGATTGCTAGGAAATTGCATGCTCAGGCTACTTTTTCTCCATTAATAAAAGGTATTGTCAATGACCCAGTAACCTCACTAAGTAATACAACTAAGGCTGAATATTGTGAAATGGTTAACAAGGCCAAGGAATATATTCATGCAGGCGATGCCTTTCAGATTGTTCCGTCTCAACGATTTGAAGTTGAATTTGGTGGTGAGCCTATTGATTTGTACAGGGCTCTACGATCTGTTAATCCCTCTCCATATATGTTTTGTTTACAGCTTGGAAAAGATTTATCTCTAGTTGGTTGTTCTCCAGAAGTTCATGTTCGGGCAATTGATCAGAAAATAGATATTCGCCCAATTGCGGGAACTCGCTGGAGAGGAAAGACGCCACAAGAGGATGATGATTTAGCGGAGGAACTTCTTAATGATCCTAAGGAGAGAGCAGAGCATATAATGCTTGTGGACTTGGCAAGGAATGATGTTGGCAGAGTTTCTGAATACGAAAGCGTCAGTGTTGATGATTTCATGATAGTAGAAAGATATAGTCATGTGATGCATATTGTATCTAATGTGAGTGGAAAATTGGCTGAAGGAAAGACGGCTTATGATGTGATGCGGGCGACTTTTCCGGCAGGTACAGTGAGTGGTGCTCCAAAGGTCAGGGCGATGGAGATAATCAATGAATTGGAAAAGAGTAAGCGGTGCGCATATTCTGGGGCAATCGGGTATTTCGGATTTGATGGGAATCATGATTCCTGTATTGCTTTAAGAACTGCAGTCATTAGAGGTGGTAAGGCTTATGTTCAGGCAGGGGCAGGTGTAGTTGCTGATTCGGATCCTGAATATGAATATAATGAAACTGTCAATAAAGCTATGGGATTGATTCGTGCTATTGAGCGGGCTCGATCTTTATCTAATAGTGAATAATTAGACGGCGCATTTTATATGATTATAAATATAATTTGAGGGTGGAATGGACAGAATCACCAGGAATCGGAATGCTGATTATAGGGACTTCCCGGATAAAATCGATTGGTCAACTTGGGATCCTAATATGCATGCTACTCTTCTTTTTATTTTAAAAGGAAAAGAAGTATTATTGATTCATAAAAAGACAGGCTTGGGTGCTGGCAAAATTAATGCGCCTGGCGGGAAAATAGAAAAAGGGGAATCACCCGAACAGGCTGCCGTTAGAGAAGTGCGTGAAGAGATTAAGGTTGAAGTCGATTCACCTAAAGAAATGGGCATTTTGCGGTTCCAATTTGTTAATGATGAATGTCTCGCACTGCACTGCACTGTGTTTTGCGCTTCTGATTTTCAGGGCAATCCCTCTGAGACTGTTGAGGCTGAGCCTTTTTGGTGTGACTTTGATAAAATACCATATGAGCGAATGTGGGCAGATGATGCTTTTTGGCTTCCGGGTATGTTATCAGGAAAAAAATTTGATGGTGAATTTGTTTTTGATGGTGAATTAATGTTGTGGAGAAGTTTGCGTTGGCGCTGAGTTTTAATGAACGGTTTAACGTATTGTTAATAATTGCCGACTATAATTATTGGTAATGATGAAGGTTTGTGGATTTATTATTTGCTTCTGCTCTATTTATTTTTTTGGTTTCAAGGAGCTTTCAGTTAGGGCAAATGAAATTCCTTTTCTTGATGTGGAAAGCGATTCGGAAACTTTCGTTTTAAAAGTTTTTGGAAGCCCGGAAAAATCTCAGAGAATTGAATTTAAAAATGATCATAGTCCCTGGGCTATATTGGCTTCAGATGCTGAAAAAGACGCATGGAGTTTTCCAATATCAAATTTCAATCAGCGAAGATTATTTCGAGTCGTGGAATCAGTACGGCCAAGAATTTTTTCACATAGTTCATGGAAGCCAAGTTTGGATTTTCCTGAGGAGCCTTTCCTTTCAGAAAATTTAGGGGAATCTTTTGAAGTTGTTAAGTGGGTCAAGTTTGCAATTCTGACTGACGATTCGAATCGAGTCTATTTTCAGGACTCAAAAAAATATCTATTCCATTACGATTTTGCCAAGGACCGGCTAAAGCCATTCAGGGGCATGACGGCTGAAGAATTTAATGACGCGACATTATATCTTGGCAAACAAATAGCTATTCTAGGAGCAGTTCTGGTTGCGCCCTACTCTAAGGAATATGCTGTGCAGTTCATTGGTCAGGATTTGTATCCAAAGGAAATGATGAAGTTTCTTTTTGAAACCGTTAAAAATTCAATCAATGGAGTTGAGGAATGGGATGCATATTTAATGCCAGTCCCTACCCAAGCATCTTCTATTCAGGCCGATGTGGAGTATTATCAGGAAAATAATATTGCTATTGCAAATCCAGACCGCTGGTCCGGTCAAAGTGGGTGTTATGTTCCTGGGTGGGCCATTGGTAGATTAAGGTACATTAAGTCAGATGATATTAATGACGCCTATTTAAGTGGTGATCTTAAATCGACAGATATTCTGCTTACTGACTTTGTTCCTTCTGAAGTTCCTTTTGTTGCCGGTATTCTTTCGCTCACACCGACGACTCCTAACTCTCATGTTTCGATACTCGCTCAGTCTTATGGCATACCCTTTGCTTATATAAAGAATTCAGTCCTCCGTGCAGAAGTGATGAGTTTGGTGGATTCTTTGGCTCTTTTAAGGACTTCAAGTGGTTATTGGGGAAGTTGCAACCTTGAAGCTCTTGATGCTTCTAGTGTTTCTAATCAATATTTAAATGAAATCCTTGAGCTGAAGAAAGCTCCTGAACTTGATCTTAATGGCAAGGCTAACAAAGGAGCGATTGCTATTAAAGATTTGTCTAGAGTATTGCCTTCTGATAACCGTTATATAGGGGGAAAGGCAGCAAACTTTGGATTCTTACGAAGAGTAGTTCCAAATAACTCTCCTGAAGCAATTGCATTCACTTTTGATCTTTGGGATCAATTCATGGATCAGCCAATGGGGAATAAAACTCTTCGAGAGGAAATCAATTCCAGGATCGAGCCATTCTCATCATGGCCTACCGATTTGGTTGGTCTGGATAAAGCTCTTAGGGATATTCGTAACATTATCCGGAAAGCTTCAGATTTTTCCAATGAACAAAAATCGGCTATCCTAAATGAGCTTTCCGTTTTTTCCCCAAATGCAAAAATTCGTTTCCGGAGTAGCACGAATGTTGAGGATACGAGGTACTTTGTGGGTGCTGGGCTTTACGACAGTTTCAGCGGCTGTATTCTTGATGATACTGATAATGACGACATTGGTCCTTCTCACTGTGACCCCGATGAGCCTAATGAGAGAGGGGTTTTTCGAGCCATACGCAAAGTCTACGCGAGTTTCTACAACTTAAATGCCTATCTTGAGCGGCTCAGGCATGGAGTCAATGAGTCCGAAGTGGGTATGGCGCTTTTAGTTCATAATTCATTTCCTGATGAGATTGAAATAGCAAATGGTGTTGCAACTCTTGTTAGAGGTCCGAGTGGTAGAAGTACTAGGGTAGATATTAGTATGGTTACCCAAAAAGGGGCTGTTTCTGTTACTAATCCTGAGGGCGGAGCGATTCCTGAAGTAGTTGATGGATACTTATACCGGGGATCATCAAATTATGAAGGAGTTAACTTACAGCAGCGTTCATCACTATTACTTTTAGGTGATGATGCTGTCATGGGTTGGGAAGATGATTATCTTTCTCTGATTGAGATGCTTTACCAAATTAGTCAGGCTTACATAAAGCAATTCCCAGAAAATCAAGAGCCTCATCTTGAATTTGAATATAAGAAGGTTCATGATGGTGAGCTTGTCATAAAACAAATTCGAGAAATTCCAATTAACTCAAGTAGTGGATCTGAGGATCTTGCAATAATAGGATCACCATCGGGATTGATGGTTTTTCAGGGTGAATATGGGACTGTAATGGGCAATCACCGCCTCAAGTCACTATGGCATTTAGAGGGCGAAAACCGATGGGTGAATCCACAAGCCGAAAGAGATTCATTTATTGATCGATCAGCGGTCGAAATTGCTTTGGATCAAGAAATTACCAATATAGGTGGAAAGCCCTCTGTTTGGCCAAATCATCGTTTCAGAATAAGGGAATCAGGTAATCAGGCATATGCCCGCGATTCGTGGATTTGGAATAGTGAGTACGGTAAAACGAATTATTGGCTTGATGGGCAAATGCCTAATTCTACTCAGTATGAAAAAGATCCGGTTCGTGGTCTTTCCCAAATTAATTACTTCCTAGGGGCTGATTACAAGAATGCTGTTCCTGTTTATAATTCTGGATTTGGTGGCGTTAATCAAAATACTACAAAGAATGATACCGTTAAACTAGTGCACGGACACCCGTCTGATCCGGTGCAGGAGGGTAGCATGTTGCAGACGCGTTCCTTTTCATCAGGAAAGTTGTCAATTGAAACCCAGTTTTACTGGCCGCCTTATCCAAAGGGGCCGACTGCTGGTTATACGTCTCCGCTTGAGAAATGGGTCCAGACCACTATCACTGGATTAACTGATCAGCCGATTATTCTGAGGGGGTATTTCTCACAGACTTACCGCCCTGGTCATCATAATTTTTGGGAGGATTTTGTATTTGAGCCCAGCCTTGATAAAGACTTGGATTCTTCGCAAAGGAGTCAACTTGAAAAGAGAAATGTTAGGCAGATACTTTTATTTACTGATCCTTGGGGTCAGGCTGGAACCATTAAGCTCATTGGGTTGAATGGCAAACTGATGGATCCATAAATTTTCTCAGATATTTTTTATATATGAGAGAATTTTGTCGTCATCCTCACCTGAAGCCCAGACGACCCGGAGAAAATCGGCTGGATGAATATTATGGCTTCGAAGAAAATTCATATCTCCTTGGCAAGAATACATTATATCCGGATGTAATTCGCCTCGCAGTTTGGCTCGGGCTTTTGTAATAATTCTTGGTAGCCACGGGATGTCGCCTAATTTGGAATCACGAGAAGGTAGGTCCGTAGGTGTGACTTCAGTGGAGCTAATTTTTTTCTTTTGAATAGTGTAGAAGTAATCTCTCCTGGCAGCAGCAATGAGTATTGCAGTTTCGATACTTGGTGCTCCGGTATCACAATAATCTTCAACGAAATCAAAAAATTCGCGGTGCTTGTAGCCAATAGAGTTAAAATATTTTAGCTCTTCATCTGAGAAAAACTTATCTGGGTCTCGGTTTCCAGAGCGATATTTATCAATGCCTGATTTGAAGGCCGTCAAAAAATGTTTTTCCCAAGAGAAGTTGTCCATAATTCTATGATTAAGTTGGTGATTAATTGATTCTTCAAGCGCGGGTGTGTTTCAAGTCCAAGATCTATTAAAATCGTAATAATATAGGGCATTATGTGACGGTGAATGCTCAATTAAACGTTCGTTTGAATTCTTGCAAATTAAATGCAAGGTATTCGTATTAGTGGCTATAACTCAGAGAGCATCAATACATGAATCGGCAACAGCGACCAAAATGCGGTTACTGGATGTGTCAGGAAGGCTATTTGCTGAAAATGGCTTTGATTCAGTTTCTCTGAGATTAATTACTGAGCATGCTGATGCTAATCTAGCTGCTGTAAATTATCACTTTGGATCTAAAGAAGAACTCATAGCTGCTGTTGTGGAGAAGTTAGTTGGTCCAGTTAACCAAAGAAGGTTGACTTTGTTAAGACAGATAAATGTAGATGGGTCCGAGGCATGCCAATCCATAGTTGGGGCGTTCATTGATCCAGTCATTGAAGCTGCTTCGCGTGGAGATGAGGAGGATCAGATGTATTGTAAATTAATGAGTCGATGCATTGCATCACGCGATGAGCGGGTCACTAGTTTAGTATTGCGTCAATTTCCAGAGGTGCTTGCAAAATTTGTTGATGCTTTGAGATTAGCATGTCCATGGATAAGTTCAGATGCAGCACATATGAGAATTTTGTTCATGGCTGGAGCCATGGCGCATTCATTGTTTCATCATGATAAATTAGTAATAATTTCTGAAGGGCGTTGCAACATATCATCACTGGTTAGTCTTCGAGATGAATTAGTACATTTTATTTCTGCTGGCATGTTGGCCGGAATATCAAAATAAAGATGAGCCTAGGAAAAATCCATAGGATCAAGGCGCTTCGGCTATTGGCTGGGATTTCGATATTTGTGGTACTTATTTTTTCAGGATGCATTGCAAAATCTCCTCCCAAGATGGGGGAGTTGTTGGAATTGGAACTTCCTTCATCATATCAAAGCAAATTGGATATTTATGACTCCAATGCAGATTGGATTAAACAGATTTCTAAAGATAGTGAATTAGAAAGATTGGTGGAGGAAGTGCTTTTAAATAATTGGGATTTCAAAAAAGCTGCCGTAAACGTAAAAAGGGCCGCTGCTAATGCGAAAATCTCGGCTTCTAAGAAGTATCCGAAGTTTAATGGTGGTCTTGGTGGTGCACGTAATGAGCGATCTTTTTTGGGATTTCCTTTTGGTGGTGAACAGGAATCATCTGGATCGCAGCCTAAAGTTTCGAAGTCTCTGTTTAGTAGCTATGGCATGTCTTTGGATATGAATTGGGAAATTGATTTATGGGGTAGGATGCGGGCAGGACAGGAGGCGTACATTGCTGAATTTGAAGCTTCTGCAATTGACTTGAAAGGGTTTAAAGCTTCCCTTGCTGGTCAAACCGCAAAGATTTGGTTTGCGTTACTCGGAGCTAAAGAGCAGGAAAAGCTTGCATCGCGGACTTTGGCAAGTTTTAAAGAAACTCAGCGCATGTTGCGAGATGCTTTTGAGGCCGGAAACGGAACCGCTTCACAGATCCGGATAGCAGCTTCTGATGTTGAAGTTGCTGTTGCATTATTGGAGCAACGCAAATCTCAAGTAAGGGCTGCGGCTAGACAACTAGAAATTCTCTTAGGACGTTATCCAGGAGGTATTATAAATGCTAGCGGTGATCTCCCTAGAATGCCTCCTCCTCCTCCTCCTGGTATTCCTTCTGATTTATTAAATCGAAGATTGGATATCATTGCAGCAGAACGTCGTTTAGCTGCAGCTGATAGGCGCATCAAGGAAGCTAAGCTGGCACTTTTTCCTCAAATATCTCTCACTGGTAGCGGAGGTACAACAAGTGAAAAATTAAGAGATTTAACTGACTCTGCATTTGGTGTATGGAACATCGGAGGCCAAGCAGGTCAGCAGTTTTTTAGAGCTGGAGAAGTTTTGGCTAATGTGAAGCTTCGTCAGATTATGAAAACTGAGGCATACATAGATTATCAGAGTGAAGTTTTAGAAGCATTACGTGAGGTTGAGACTTGTTTGGATAATGAGGTTATTCTAAGGAATAGGTGGAATGCTTTGGTGCGTGCTGAGGAGCATCTTATTGAGGCGTACGAACGTTCGGCCGATGAATACCGTCAAGGAATTGGAACTTCAACAAATTTGCTTATCACGCAGAGGCAAATGCTAAATGTCAGTTCGCAAGTCCTTGAAATGCGACGAATGAGGTTGGAAAATCGCATTAATCTACACTTAACGCTTGGGGGTAATATCCAAAAGTAAACAATGAAGAAATCCGCTCAAATAATATTAATTGCAGTGATTATGACGGTCGCGGCTTGTGTATATTTTGGTCTTATTATGACAAAGCCTGTTGCCGAAATTAAAGAGCGCAAGCGCACTATTCCTGCGGTCGAGGTTTGGGAAGCAAAAGTTTCCGATTATAATATTATAATAAAATCACAGGGGGTTACTGAACCAAAGCGTTCTACTGTCCTTGCTGCTCAGGTCTCTGGTAAGGTCGTTGCGGTTTCTCCAAAATTTGAAGTTGGTGAAAATTTTGATAAGGGGGACGTGATTCTGGAGATTGATAGAGCCGATTATGAAGTGGCTAAATCTCAGGCTGCCTCAGCCTTAGCTGATGCCAAGTTGGCTCTTCAAAAGGAAAATGCTCTTACTAAACAGGCTCTAATTGATTGGAAGGCTCTCGGTGGTGATGGTGATCCTAATGATCTTGTTCTTAGAAAACCACAGATGGAGAGTGCTTTAGCAAAGGTTTCCGCTGCGGAGGCAGGCTTGGAAAAAGCAGTTCGTGATCTTGATCGCACTAAAATTCGAAGCCCTTACAATTGTCAGGTCCGAGAGACATTAGTGGAGTTGGGGTCAACTTTGGTTGCCGGATCAGCTGCTGCAGCAGTGAATAGTGCCAATGATTTTGAATTAAGGTTACCTGTTTCTCTTGAAGATTATGCTTTTATAGATGTTATAAAAGGAACCCCTTTAAAGCTTGAGGCAAGTATTGCGGGAGTACATTATCAGTGGGCAGGGGAGTTGGTTCGAACGGAAGGTAAAGTGGATAGGTCAAGTCAATCAGTATTTCTTGTTGCCAGTCTTAATGCCCTCGAAGGAGATAAGTTCCTTTCACCAGGATTATTTCTTAATGCGAAAATTAGTGGAAAAAAAATAAAGAATATTTATGCCATACCACGAAGAGCATTGTATGGCGATGATAAGGTTATTATTGTAGATTCTGATAATAAAGTGTCCTTCAGGGAAGTCGTGGTAATCAGAACAGAGCGAGATAGAGTGATTATCAGAGATGGGATCGTTGAAGGGGAGAGAATAGCAACGACTCCAATTCCAAATGTTATTAATGGAATGGAAGTTAATGCGACCAAGTTAATTGACTCTGTGATGACTGGTGACTCGATTCAGAAAGACAAGAACTGATCAAATGAGAGGTTTAATTCGCTGGTTTTCTAGAAATAACGTTTCTGCCAATTTTATCATGGCTGCAATTCTGATCGCAGGCATTACTACTTGGTTTAAGCTGAAAAAAGAAATATTTCCAGAAACGTCTACGAACGTCGTATCTGTTAGTGTTCCTTATCCTGGTGCCACACCAGGCGAGGTCGAGAAAGGTGTATGCATACCTATTGAGGAAGCAATACGTGACGTTGAGGGGATTGATATCATGCGATCCACAGCTGCTAATTCATATGGGGTCGTCTATGTTGAGGTTTCTGACGATTCAAATGTTCGAGATGTTCTTGATGATATTAAGACTCGTGTCGATTCAATCGAGAACTTTGCTGAGAACACTGAATCCCCACTATATGAAGAAGTATTGATAAAGAATCAGGTGCTGACTGTTGCTATATCTGCTGATACTGATGAGAGAACACTTCGTGGATATGCAGAAAGAATACGTGATGGGATTTTAACTCACAATCCACCGAAGCCAACTAGTTGGATTAACAGAATCGCCTCATCATTTCGTGGATCTAGCGGGGTGAGTCAGGTCGAGCTTTCTGGTCTTCGGAAATATGAAATATCAATTGAACTCTCAGAGGACAATATGAGGGCCTATGGAGTCACTTTTGCGACGGTTGCGGATTCAGTCAGAGCTTCTTCAATTGACCTTCCTGGTGGCGCCGTGAGAACTGAAGCCGGCGAAATACTTATAAAGGCTGAGTCAAAGAGGTACAGTTCAGCAGACTTTGAAAAAATTCCAGTTATTACTAGGGCTGACGGGACAGTAGTATTCCTTGGTGATATTGCGACGATATTAGACGAGTTTGAAGATGTTGATTTAATTAGTCGCTTTAATGGTAAGAATGCAGCCACTTTACAAGTTTTTAGGGTAGGCAAAGAGGACACTTTAGAAGTTGCAGAATCTGCAAGAAGTTATTTAAAAGAGGTCCGTGACCAACTCCCAAAAGGCGTTGAGGTTGAAATTTGGAATGATAATTCCAAATACCTTCGAGGACGTCTCGATTTGCTCAGGAAAAATGCTTTGTGGGGGCTCTTATTAGTCCTCCTTATCTTATCATTATTTTTGCGTCCGAGCCTTGCTGCTTTAGTGACTATTGGAATTCCAATTTCTTTTGCTGGAGCCATATGGATGATGCCTACTACAGATATTTCGATCAATATGATTACGCTATTTGCTTTCATACTAGTGTTAGGGATTGTGGTTGATGATGCTATTGTGGTTGGTGAAAATGTATATAGACGCATTAGAAAGGGGGAAAATCCAAGGGATGCTTCCTGGAGAGGGACACATGAGGTTGGTGTCGTTGTTATTTTTGGTGTTTTGACAACAGCCGTTGCATTCACTCCAATGCTAGGAATTAGCGGTGTCAGTGGAAAGATATGGAGAAACATTCCCTGGATTGTCATCCCGACACTATTGTTTTCTCTAATTCAATCTAAACTTATTCTTCCCGCTCATCTTGCTTTACTGAGACCTGCTAATAACGAAGAGAGCCGTAATCCAATATTAAAATTGCAGCGCAAAGTGGCTCAAGGAATGGAAACTTTTATTGATAAATTTTATAGACCAATCCTTAAAATGGCCCTTGGGTCGAGGTATGTTGTAATTACTATTTTTATTGCATTGTTCTTCATTGCGATAGGTTTGGTTAGAGGCGAGAGAATTAAATGGGAGTTTTTTCCTGAGGTCGAAGCTGAAATCATTTCAGCAAAAGTGAAGATGGTCGAAGGTGTTGCTTTTGAAACAACATCAGCTGCAGTTACGCGCATCGAAGAGGCTGCAATTAAATTAAATGAAAAGTATGCAAATAGTTCCGGACAGGCATTAATTATAAATATGTTGGCAACTGTCGGAAGTCAGCCCTTTAAGACAGGGTTTAGTCCGGTTACTCCAACTGGGGATAATTTGGGTGAAGTGGCTCTCGAGATTTTGCCAGGATCAAATAGAGCAGTGTCTGCAAGAGAACTAGCCGCTGAATGGCGAAAATTAACTGGTCCCATACCAGGAACTTCTGAAATTTCATTCCAAAGCCAGTCAGCCGGTTCTGGTAATGCTATTGATTTGGAACTGTCAGGTGATGATATGGAACAATTGATTATGGCGACCGCAGAAGTGAAAGATTCACTGTCTAAGATTGAAGGAATCATTGACATAAGTGATTCAAATACTCTCGGAAAGCGACAAGTTGTTCTTAAATCTTTACTTCCTGCAGGAGAATCTATGGGTTTGCGTTTATCTGATGTTGCTACACAGCTAAGACAGGGTTTTTATGGTGAAGAGGTTCAAAGATTGCAGCGTGGAAGGGATGAGGTGAAGGTCATGGTTCGTTACCCGAAAAGAGACCGTTCTTCTTTAGAGGATGTAGAACAAATTAAGATAAGGACAAGGGCAGGGGATGAAGTTCCTTTATCTGCTTTAGTGAATTTCGAAGAGGGTCGTAGCAAATCGGTCATTAGGCGCACTGAGAGGGTCAGGGCAATTCGCATTGCGGCTGATATTGATCGGGGGAATCCAAAGGCTAATGCGAATAGGGCTAGACGAACTCTGGAAAATGAGACGTTAACAGTATTAGCAGAAAGGTTTCCGGGGATTAACTATGCATTTTATGGGGAGCAGAAAGATCAGGCAAGAAGCATGGAGGAGCTGAGATCTAGTTCCGTATTTGCTCTGTTGGCGGTCTTTGTTTTAATGGCTATTCCATTAAGATCGTACGTTCAACCCTTAATAGTTATGAGCGTTATTCCATTCGGGATCGTTGGTTCGATATTGGGGCACATATTGATGGGTGCAAACATTAGCATAATGTCAATGTGTGGCATCGTTGCTCTGTCAGGTGTAGTGGTAAATGACAGTTTGGTCCTTGTTGATTACGTGAACCGTCATAGGATCAAGGGAGATTCAGTTATTTCTGCTGCATGGGAAGCCGGGGCTGCTAGATTCCGTCCAATTATATTAACTTCATTAACAACTTTTGCAGGCTTAAGCCCGATGCTTTTTGAGACAGATTTGCAAGCAAAGTTTTTAATACCAATGGCCATATCTCTTGGTTTTGGGATTTTATTTGCAACGGCTATCACACTCATACTCGTGCCATCTATATATTTGGTCTTAGAGGATCTTAAGAGTTTAATTTTAAGACCAGATGTAATCAAAAAATGGGAAGAAAGGCGTCGATTAGATGCTACTGAGTTGGAAAGGTATAACGATTATTAGTTAGAATTGTAAATTAGTAAGAAGACTTATATTTTTCATGTCTGCTAAGAAAATATTTTTGCCTTAATGATAGACAAAATCTTTATAATGAGCGCTATTTGATTAGTAGAAAGAATTAAAAATCGCTAATGCTAATAAATAATAAATTCTATAGAGTCAAATTAGGTGCGCATTGCTTAATTGTGATGTGCCTCTTCTTTTCAGTGACCGGATCACTTTTCAGTGCGGTAGAGGGTCGGCCTCTTGCCCCTGATTTTCTTTCGGAGGAGCAGCTGGAATCATTAAAGGAATATGAGATTGCTCTCAAAGCTAACGAGGACAAGCACCTCGGTTATATGTCCAAGTTGAATGACAAATATACAGAAGCGCTTGGTGTGGCTAAGGAAAGGATGGTTAAGATCGGAGCTGTTCGTGCTATCAAGGCTTTGGAAGGAGAAATAATCAGGATTGAGGCAAACGATACGAGAAGATCTAAAGACATAGAAGCTGCTCCTGATTACGTTAGAAAGATGAGATCTCAGTATGATCAATTTGTATTTAGAGTAAACAACTTAAAGAGGAGTAGAGATGGTGAGGCTCTTTATGCGGCGGACCGAAGTCTTGCTGAATTGCAACTCGAATTAACAAAATCAGATCAACTTGAAAAGGCTCTCAAATTACGACAATACAGGGAAGAATTTAAGAGGCCGCCGAAACCAAAAGAATCATCTCAGGAGAATAAAGGAGATGATAACAATGAAGAAATCAATCCGCCGGAGGATCCAGAACCGGTTGACGTTCCTTTTGAGCCTGAGCCTGAGCCTGAGCCTGAGCCTGAGCCTGAGCCTGAGCCTGAGCCTTTCTCTAGAGAAGAATATGGATTCGGTGAGGATATTGTCAGACCCATGACCTCGGAAGAGATGGATAGATATGAATCGCAGCTCGGATCTCCTCCTGCAATGACTGCGAGAGGCTATCCAGTAATGATTTCAAGTATTCAACGAAAGGAGGTCACAGAAATAACCTTGAGCAAGATTAAAGGATGGGGGCGCGCAAGGCCACAGATGTGGAAAGGAAAACCGTACTGGACTGCTACTGTTACTTACCCCACGACGAGTCTATTTGGCACATTTGACACTGAAGGAATGGCCATTATTTCAGGTAATCGTGTTCTCGAATGGCGTTACACTGGGTCTGGGGAGGAGATCCCATAGTTTTTTTAATCGAATAATAAATCCTGAACCAATTTATTGATTTTCAATTGAATTGATAGCTTTTTGTAAAGAGGCAGTGATCCATTTATCAGCCCCTATTTGGACAAGATGAGTGAGATCATTTTTGGCTGTATTTATATTTCCAAGCAATGCATGTGCTAATCCGCGGTCTGCAATTAGAGTCATGTCTGGATTCCTTGGATGAATTCTTTGATTCAGTTCTTTGAGGCACATTCTGAGATCTTTCATTGCGGCGTTGATTTTACCCGTTCCTATATAGGCTTTTGCTCTTCTGAGCCTCCAAGAGCTCTTCAGTCTACTTTCCAGTAATTCCTTTTCTATTATTGGTAGAGCAGTTTCATATTGATGGCATTCAAGAAGTGAGTCGATCCATGCATTACGCAATACAATACTGCCAGTTGCTTGATATCCTGTATGAAGAGTTTCGGGCCTTTCACCGTCCCGTTTCATTTCTCTTAATAAACGAGCATGTAATAGGTACCATTCTATTTTACCGTTCGGATATAATTCAAATGCTGCAGAGCTATACTTAATTGCCTCTGATGGCTCTCCTGCATTGGAAAGGACTTCAGCGAGGAGAATCATCGCGGAGGATTTCTCTCTTTTTGTCAAAGCATTGATAATAACCTTTTCGGCACAGAGAATTGCTTGTTTGTGTTTGCCTTTCTTGCTTAGGATTCGAGTCATTTCACGTCTGGCGACAGTGAAATTAACATTACGTTCCAGAGCCATCTTGAGATCCTTTTCAGCTTCTTTAATTTGCCCTAATACGCGATACTCGATTGCGCGTTTATAATAATTTTCCGCCGTTGATTCTCCTGACTCTATTCTCTTTGTTAGATTTTTTATCAGGGTCTTCGTGTCATGATGTGATGTTGCAAGTGACCCCAAGGCCACAAAAAATAGGAAAGAAAAGACGTGGATTCGGAATAGTATTTTGTGCATCACTTTTTAAGGATCAGAGTCGGGTGCATTGTGAAGTCAGAACTTTCCTTTTCATGATTGTGCCCTTCTATTGCAAGCATGTTCACTCCTCCCTCTAGTGCTTTAATGGCATTTTCATCGAAAGGAAAATATTCAAAGGTATTATTTGCTTCATGAGAACTGATGTTTCGTGCCCTTTTTCCATTTCCTGACTCAATGCCTACTCGCAAAATTTCTTTTCCGTTAAGATATGCAATGAAGGCATCATCATAAGAGACAGCGAGCCCAATTTTTTTGTAATCGATCCCTTCTGGTAAGGCAAAGCTTCTGCGCAGATATAGCGTTGTGTATTTATTTTTCATGTTACTTAGAACAGTTCGATCATCATTATCACCGAAGCCGAAACCTGATTCGCCTTTTTTCCATGAAGAATGATTGAATGCCAAAGTGTTCCAATTTTCCGGGGGAGATTCGGCATCAATGAAATAGGCCCATTGGGAATTTTTTCCTATTATCATTTTTGCGACTGGGGGTACTTTTTCACCACCGCTTATTGATTTCTTTTTGACGGGTTTTTGTCCGGTGACTGGATTCCATGGATTTTCTATTGGTGAATGGTTTACGGTCCCTTCTTTTTTGATGGCAAATGTATCGCGGATGAGCCCATCAAGGTTAAGCATTGTGCCTGTCAAAACATTATCTGAAATGGAAACAAGTACTGATCCATTTTCAACAAATATGGACCGCATAATCGGCATCGTTCCTTTTCTGCTGACTTTAGTCCCTCCATGCCCGGCAACGACCTGAACAGTACCGTTATGTGGTACCAGCCCAGCGCTTTTCAAGTAAGGGCCATCACCACTCGGATTGCCGTCCCCATCATCAAGTATGACTCCCTCAGAAACAGTTGGTGTTGAATAGGCACCGTTAATAAGCATTGATCTTTCATAGATATGTGAATGTCCTGTGAACACAACATCCACGCCTCCACTTTCAAGTATTGGCATAATGTGTTTCCTCATTTCTATTAGTTGTTGTTCCTTGTCACTGTCATGAGATCCTTTGGTGTATGGGGGGTGATGGAAATATGCAATGAGCCATTCGGATTTTGTTTTTTCAAGATCTGCTTTGAGCCATTGAGCCATGGCTCCGCTTGGTCTTCTGTCAAGGTCATGGGAGTCCAAGACAATGAAATGAACTTTTCCATAATCGAAGGAATAATAAGCCTCTTTCCCAGAT
>MDTE01040531.1_pt1 | contig 24008 bp, 24 predicted proteins | sample 811231 | NCBI WGS metagenome assembly MDTE01 (sample SAMN05326651, study PRJNA326480) | marine metagenome | isolation source: seawater | place: Indian Ocean: Red Sea | collected 2010 | reverse complement strand
CGACCACGAATTCTTTATGGGAAGGTATGACAACTGTTTCGAGTACAGTTGAAACCCATAATCCAGGAGCTAGTGGTTCTACGTTTGCAGACTCGCCAACACGATTAAGGCAAACCATAAAAATAGCTGCGAACACAATAATGATAGAATAACGACGGACAAATCTCATAGTGATTCTAGGAAGCGTAGAAGTGCCTGCCGATTATCAGGGTCAAGAGCGATCACGCTGTCCCTAGCAGCTTGCGCTTCGCCACCGTGCCAGAGAACGGCCTCAAGTAGTGAACGCGCGCGCCCGTCATGTAGAAAGTAAGTATGTCCAGAAACACTCTCAGTTAGGCCGATACCCCAGAGTGGCGGAGTGCGCCATTCCCGTCCAATAACTTCACCATTTGGCCCCCTATCTGCTAATCCATCACCCATATCATGAAGTAGAAGGTCACTGTAAGGCCATATAAGTTGGAAGCGGTGCTCGGGAATTGAAGCATCTCTGGCTGTGACATATTTTGGGCGATGGCACGATATGCAACCAACGTTATAGAAAATCTCTTTTCCCTGAAGAACGACCCGATCATCAATATCACGCCGGGCTGGCACGGCTAAATTGCCAGAGTAGAAAGTGACAAGATCTACAACAGGTGGCGGAGCTTCGGTAGCACCAAGATGAACCTGCACGCCGGTTTCCGCCATATTACAAATATTCTGCTGTTCGGTGCAGTCCCCATAGTGTTTTGGATTCTCTGGTGAGGAAATCCCTATGTCCATTGCAAATGCGATAGCAGTTTGCGAGCGCAAACTCTGTACAGAAGCCTGCCAACCGAACCTTCCCAGGAACAAATTACCACTTACAGGATCACGGACTAGGTTAGCCCGCCCAGAAATATTATCACCATCAATATCTTCTGGATCGGCAGAGTTAATTATGTCATTAGGATGAATTGCCTCAAGAAGACCGAGGCCAATCATCGGCGGAGCAACCCTTGGTGAAAGGGTAGTTTGTGAGTTGAGCGGACCATAGGCAAGATCAGCTATGTCGTAAACTGGCTTACGCAATAAAGCCTGCTCACCGCCAGTAAGCGCGATCGCTATCTCTTCATAAGAAACCTGCAGGCGTCCCTCTGCCAAAAGGCCAGGAATGGCAAAATCCTGAAGCTGCTTGCCATAAACGGGATCTCCATTGTTTAAGAAATTCTCCGACACGGTGTTGACCTTTTCCTCACCCGAGCGAGCTGACCCCACAAACTTGAGGATCATTGAAGTGGCAAGATCATCGCGTCCCTGAGGAGGGTGTCCACGCCCATCTTTTAGATGGCACCGCTGGCATGAACGAGCATTGTATAATGGCCCAAGTCCGTCTGAAGCATGGGTTGATGCTGGGGCAGCAACCCACAGCTTGCGAAATAGAGCATTACCCAGCTTGAAATTCTGCTCACCTGCAAAATCCAAATTTGCAGACGCATGCGAAAACGAGTTACGGCTAACCCCGGCCCGTGACGTAGTTGCGCCACCGGCCATACTTTCAAAACTTTCTGGCACTGAAAAGTCTGTAGTTGGAGTAGTAACTTCAATAACTCGCTTGACTTCCTCAGGTGTCAGGTCGGGGCGTATATATTTCGCCGCGTCGGTTTTTGTGTCCGCAATGAGAAATAAGATCACAAGCATCAGCGCAGCAAGGCCGATGCCGGAGGAGCCCGCCGTCAGCTGCCGCCCGTGACCAAAAAAATGCTTATTCGAACACGGCATCCTGATTGTCTAGACTATCAGACCCCTCAAACGCGACAGCTTCAAGATTCAGTGCCGAGACTATGCGTTCTACTGAACGTGTTTGCGCAATTAGAGCGTCAATGGCAGCCTGCACGGTGGCGTTACCCAACAAGTTACCCTCGCCGATCATCTGATCATAAGCCTCACCACCTTCGGCTCGGGCGACCATTTCTGACATAGCTTCCATTGTTCGGTTGAGCTTAGCAGTAAGATCAGTATCAAGTATTGGATCGATAGCTCGCACGAGATCTGATAGCGACGGCCCCGACACAATATCACCACTAACTCGTTTATAGCTACCAGTGTAAACATTACGGATACCAAGTGCATCGTAGTAATGCGAAGCATGCGTATTGTCAGAGAAACAGTCATGCTCCTCCTCGGGGTCATGTAGTAGGAGCCCGAGTTTCATACGTTCGCCCGCAAGCTCGCCGTAACCAAGACTGCCCATACCAGTGATAATTGCCAGAAGAGCGCTGTCTGGATTTGCAAGTAAGCTATCACGGGCAATGCCGCCGGGCGCCCATTGTCTAGCCATCCAGGTCAGGTCATCGATTAGTAGATCAGTTACTACAGTAAGATAAGTAGCACGACGATCACAATTGCCACCAGTGCAGTTTACTACGTCGAAATCGCTTGAGGGACGGGCCCCTGCACCGGGTCCGGTACCATTTAGGTCTTGCCCCCAGAGCAAGAACTCAATGGCATGATAACCGATGGCAACATTAGCTTCGATTCCTTCAGCCTCGTGCAGAGTATCATTAAGCAAGCTCTTGGTGATTGAGCTCGCATCCACTGATTTGCCGTTAACCAAGAGCGTTTTATTGGCTATCACATTGACAGCGTAAAGAGAATTTTCCTCGGATTCAGCACCATATAGATCTGCACTGACGTAGTCGATCAGCCCTTCATCAAGTGGCCAAGCATTTACCCGACCTTCCCATTCATCGACAATAGCATTGCCGAATCGATATACCTCGGTCTGCTGATAGGGAATTCTCGAAGCTAACCAAGCTTTCCTTGCAGCATTAAGAGCTTGCGCAGTTGGCGTAGCAACGAGTGTTTGCACAGCACTTTTGAGCTTATGTGCGGCAGCAAGCGAATCAGAATAACCGGCCTCGGCAATACTAGCATAAGTCTCTACCACCATTTGACGTGACGGTAGCGAATCGGCCAGCGCGGTCACTCCTCCAATCGAGCCAATACAAATCCCGATGACGAGCACTGGCACTCTAAAATTAATCATGGCATTTCCTATCTTACGGTTGAAGGCTCTTACCGGCCAAACTCTCTTGCAACTAGAAGACTCGCAAGACCCCTCAGATTAGACACGTCCCCATATGGCCAAAAATTTTTCAATTTCACGCTCAAGATTGAACCTAAGATATTGCAAATGATTATCATTTGCAATATCTTAGGTTCAATTGGGGTTAAATAAGATTTTCGAAGCAGAAGAATTCTAAATTAACTTTAGTTGGAGTCCGGGCAACTCGCGTTATGCAACCAGATAACGGCATGATTAGTTAGAACTAGACTAAAATTTTATAAAATTTACATCCATTGTATTTATATATATGTAAGTAATTTAGGTATTTTCTTTTTAATATTACTCTGATAATTTCCATGAAACTAAATTATATTATTAAATTTTATGATATCGTGATTACAATTTCCCCAGTAAAATCCAATGGTAAATCTTTTTTGTAATACAGCGCCGAATATTAGTCGACGCCGCTTTATATCTATTACTGCTGCTGCTGCAGGTTATATTTTTGCGCCGAATAACACCACATTAGCAAAACAAGAGCATGCGGCAGAACTTCATAAGTGGCATGGGGTGGCCCTTGGGGCAGAAACCTCAATCCTTATTTCGGCTGAACCGACGCAAGCGACTGTTCGCTTAATCCGCCTATGCGTGTCGGAAATCCAGCGTCTTGAAATGATATTCAGTCTTTATCAGCACAACTCAGTATTAGCCAAATTAAACCGCGTCACAAAAATTCATAACCCCCCTCGTGAATTGATAGAATTATTAGATACATGCAAGGAATTTCATCAGCTGACGAACAGCGCCTTTGACCCTACGGTTCAACCTTTATGGGCCCTATACAACAATCATTTCCGAGATTTATCGTATAGTCCTACAGGTCCGTTGGTACAAAAAATCAACGCCGTTACTAGCCTAGTAGGCTTCCAAAACGTCGATATGGCTACAAAACGCATCGCTTTAACAAAGCCCGGCATGGCAATTACGTTAAACGGAATTGCCCAAGGCTATATAACAGATCGAGTTGTTGAAATTTTACGTGACGCTGGGATGCACAACGTTCTTGTAGATATTGGAGAAACAAGATCACTAGGCGCACACCCTAAAGGACGGCCATGGAGCATTGGCATCGCAGACCCGCACGACCCTAAAAAACTAATTCATGAAGCTGAAATCACAAATGAAGCGGTTGCCACTTCTGGCGGCTATGGAATGCAATTTGATGCCAGTGGTGAATTTCACCATATATTTGACCCACAGACCGGACGCCCCAGTAAGCGCTACCTAAGCATGACCGTATTTGCACCTAGCGCTACAACGGCGGACGCCCTCTCCACTTCGTTCTCAATCATGCCCGAGATTGAGATCCGCAGAACCCTTGCAAAAATAAGCTCGGCAAGAGCAATTGCCATGACGATTGATGGTACCCTGTTAAATATCAATTCTCGGCACTCACAACGCGTGTCCGAGATTCCCAGAAATTTTACTTTCGTCGATTCCTAATCCAGTTGTAGATACCGCTGCCTGCAAGAATCAGAAGACATAGCGCGGCGGCATCCATTAGGTAAGGTCCCCAATTACCAAGAATCCGCCCAGTGTGAACGTCAAGGAGCACACGGCTCCAGGGAAGCCCATGCCCCCGATAATTATCTAGAATGGCTTCCTCAATATCAGCTGGCGTTGGCCTGGGAGGAGCTGGCTCAACCGTCAGTTCTGTCGGGTACCAATTCAAAATCTCGAAATCTGATTGAAAACTTCCTTCTGAGGTGAGAGCTAAAAGATGCCCGTTGGGGCCGGTGTCCATAGCCAAAATCTCACCAGGTAATTCAAGGCCTCTTATGTGCTCAACCAACTCACCGTTCTTTGTAAACAAATACAAATCTGAGGCGTTGGCTACAATTATTAAGTTATTATGTATCGTTGTGCCGCGGGGTTCTGCTACATTTTCTGCAAGCAAATTACCATTGAAATATAAGCTACCTTCAAGCCAACTAATCCAGCCTGTTCCAACACGGTAAGTTAGCGGATCAGATTCTGGATCCAACCCATACCAATCGAGAACCCATCTATTTTTCATGTTGTGCTGATCGAGAAGCAATTGATCACTATGCATCAACGCGACACCACTAAGAGAGAGAACGACAACGAGAAAGGATGCAACAAGACCTATTCGCTTATGCCAAACATAAGCATATCGATTAGTTGAAAAAACTTTTTTTCTTTGTTTGCCTCTAGCCATCTAGTTTCCTGGTATGCCGGTGAAGGTAGAGAGCAACAATAGCCATCCGTGTCATTGCCTCAGTAGACAACGTAGCCCCTGAAATATTATCAGGAGCATTGCTTAATCTCCAACCATTGGAAAGAGATGTCCCCACAAATTGATCGGTAAAAAATGGGTACTTAATCTCCCAACCAATTGATTCTCTATATACAAGCACACTAACTCGTCTGACCTTATCACTTTGCACGACAAAGCCAGCAGTTATTGGATGATATTTCCCAATATCTTCAAGAATCCAGGCTGTGCGATCTCCGCGACCCCAGTATCTTATTCGCAAACCCACTGATTTGCGGCCCAATATGTCAGAAATATCGGCCTTTACTTTTCCCCTTACCCACAATGTCTGGGCTTTGGGAACCTCTCCCTCAAAGGCCTCTGAGAGGAAATCGCGCGGAGTCAGAAATATTTGTTCTGCAGCTGCAACGCAAGGAGCGAATACCAGCGCCCCAACCACACACATCCAATATATAGTTCTCATGCCGCCCCGCGAAATTATCCCATACCACCGCGGGACGGCACGAGCCTATAACGACTGTGATTTAGAATTGAAATCCAACGCCGAGATTAACCCTATCGTCAGCATCGGTTCCAGGGGCCGTATCCTGCGTCATGAAATCGGCCTTCAAGACTACATCATCATGCGGCCAATAATTGACCCCAAAATGAATTTCTTCTGTCTCAGAATCTGTGCTGTCTCCCGCATTATTATCAAACGTGGCATAGCGCGTGAAGAAGCCCATTTCGTGCCCTGACGCTAGATCAAAGCGATAGGAAGGCTCAATATACCAGCCTTCCTGCTCGTCACGTCCGACGTCAGCCGTAGCGGTGCCACTAAGATCCCAGCGCGCGTAAAGCGCACGGACCTCAAAACCATCCTTAGAGTATATCGCATGGGGCGTTACTAGGGTTGCATTCGTGGGTGCATCGCCTTGCGTAAGATCGTTTTGGTATTGGGCAGAGAGAGCAAGTTTCAGACCCGGGACACCGGAGTACGTTATACGCCCAGTAGTAGCCCAATCTTCCGCAGCTGCCTCTGCGCACTTCTGGCGACCATTACGAATCTTAAACGCGCTGCTGCCAGTTATTGGTGTCTTCAAGCCTGAGTGGGCATAAAGATCGTAACCGACACCACTTTGTAGATTGCCGCGCACGCCAAAACCACATTCCCACCAAGTCGTCGGAATGATATTTTTTTCTACATTGTTGCGCTCAACACCAAAAAATGTAGGCGGCTCATGCGTCTCGTTCATAATACCTACCGGTACAAGCCACAAACCAGCCAAGGCATGATGCCCCGGTGAGTAATCGTATTCTACGTACGCTTGTTCCAACTCCACTTCACCCGGCTTACCGTCTCCTGCAAGCGAATGCTCAAGTTCAAACTCTGAGAACATACGGATGGTATCCGACATTTCGTGGCCGACAAAGAGCACGTAGCGATGAGCGTCTACCTGGTCTGCCGTGCCCGTCTCAAGATGTACCTCGCCGTAACCACCAAGGGAGGTTTTATTCCACCACCCGGCAGACGAAGAGGCACCCTCTTCAACCGCCTGCGCGGTGGCTTCTACAGCTTCCGCAGTACCCTCTAGTTGATTTTTGAGCGTTGCGATTTCGCTCTGCTGCTGTTGAATAATTTTCCACATCTCTTCGGGAGATGGTGTTTTATGGTCAGCAGCAATAGCTTGACCGGATGCACCCATTGCTATGATTGCCAAAGCTGCACAAAGCTTGTTGAGGTGTCTCATTGGCTTAGTTTTTCCTCCTAGAATAGAAAGGGTCAAATTCAATGAAACCAAAAACATTTGTACTGAGAATGCGCATTATTTTCATTACAAATGAGAATAATTCTCATTCACTGTGAGAATTATTCTCATTTGCATATATCGTCAAGCCATTAAATGACATCAATTGCGCCATTGACGTATTGATGTTGCAAAAATGACCTATCAGTGTTGTAAAAAATCCGAAGGTTGAATCTACTCTAACTTCAACCTGGCTAGCGATTTACCCTGGAATCTAGTGACCAGCAAAAAGGAACGAAATATGGGAAAACATTTAGTTTCCGTAGATCGCTCGATCCCGTTGTCGAAATGCCCACATGAGGGGCACAACCGCTGGCATCCAGACATCGCGCCGATGATCCATCTGCGGGATGGTGATGAGGCGGAAATTCATACCCGGGATTCGTTCGATTGCCAAATTTTTGAACCCATGCGCAGCGAAGATTTGCTGAAAGCCAATATCGGGCGTGCCCATCCGTTGACCGGGCCGATTTTTGTCGAAGGTGCAGCGCCCGGTGATTTGTTGGCTGTCGATATTCTCGACGTCATATCACACGATGTGGGGTTTACGGTCATCTTCCCCGGATTCGGGTTTTTACGTGATCTCTTTACTACGCCCCACCTCATTCATTGGGAAATGCGCGAGGGCTGTGCCATCTCGGCGGAACTTCCCGGCGTACGTATACCGGGAGCTCCGTTTTTTGGTGTAATGGGGCTAGCGCCATCGCATAACCTGCTTCAGCGCATCAACCAGCGCGAGGAACGCCTGCAAGAGGTGGGGGGCGCGGTTTTCCTACCTGATCCTGACATGGCGGTACCAGCCAATCCCGCTATCGCTAACGAGGCATTAAGAACCATCTCTCCGCACGAGACCGGCGGGAATCTCGACATCAAACAGTTCGTCAAGGGGACAACTGTCTATTTTCCAGTCTATCAGGAAGGGGGGCTATTTTCGGTTGGAGACGCCCATTTCGCCCAGGGCGATGGCGAATCCTGCGGCAGCGCCATCGAAACTTCGGCTATCCTGCATGCCCGATTTCGGATCCTGAAGGGAGAAGCTGGTCGGCGTAACCAACGCGATGTTTCTTTCGGTAATGAAGGTGCAGCACGCGCGCCACTTGATAGTTCGAGCCGTTTCTACGCGACCACTGGAACCTGCATCACGGACGGTGGCGAAAACCTTTCAGAAGACCTCTCGCTCGCAACACGAAATGCGTTGCTGAACATGATCGACTATATAAGCGACCAATTCGGCTTTTCGCGCGAAAATGCCCTCGCCTTGGCAAGCGTGGCGGTAAATCTACGTATCAGTCAAATCGTGGACGTGCCCAATCTGACTGTTTCAGCTTTTTTGCCGTTGGAGATTTTTGACGAACCGATATAGAGGCAAACGACGCCAGGAAAATGCCTGACGCGGGTCAGAAATAAACTGAAATCTTAGTCTTAGCTAGGCCTTCCTCGTAGCGTTTGCCAAACATCGCCATCAAAAATATTTGCTTCCTACTGAACAATAAACGCTGCGGGGACTGCCCACTCTTTAATTTGCTGTTGCATTCAACCTGAGCCCTGAAAAAGAGGTGAAATGCAATGGTCGCAGCGACTTATTTTTTGTGGTTCAATTTACGGCAAATCGGTGGTTTTTCCGAACCCGCTGGTCTCGGAGTACTCTATGACGGTTGCAACACCAGTTGACGCACAATTCAAAGCCCTCAGGCAAAATATGGTTGGTCAGGTAGCAAGCCATGTCAGCCTGGTCGCCGACCGAACGGGCAGAGATGGGTTGGCAGAAGCGGTGATGTCAGCACTTGAAAGAGTACCGCGCCACGAGTTCGTGCCAGTCGAAATGAAACTCTATGCTTATCTTGACTCGCCGCTGCCAATCGGCCACGGCAAGACAATTTCACAACCATTCATTGTCGGACTAATGACAGACCTGCTTGAATTGTCAAACGGCCACAAAGTTCTGGAGGTTGGCACCGGGCTCGGCTATCAGACCGCCGTATTGGCGGAACTTTCACAAAAGGTCTATACCATCGAGATCCTTGAGGAACTCGCTGCCGAGGGTCAACGGCGTCTTGCGGCCAGCGGCTATAGCAATATTCATTTCCGCGTTGGAGATGGAAATCACGGTTGGCCGGAACACGCACCCTTCGACCGCATCATAGCGACCGCCGCACCCGAACTAATACCGCCAGCGCTGCTGCAGCAGATCAGGCCAGGCGGACGCATGATCATGCCCGCCGGTCTGGAGGATGATCAGCAGCTTCTGCTACTCGAGAAGGAGGAGTGCGGGAAAATTACGACGCGTGAAATCTTGCCCGTGCGCTTTTCGACTCTGACATCGAAAGCATAAAAATGCTCAGAACCCTAGTATGACGAGTTCGCAAACAGATTGAGAAATAAATGAGTAAAAGAAGATTGAAGTTTTGGGGCTGGGGCTACGAAGACCAAACCCTTTCCGAAATGCAAGCGCGTCAAATTTCCGAACGCATCAGTGGCCTGACTGGGCTTTCGCCGGAGGGTTATGTTCCGCCGCCGAAATTGAGCGAAATCGAGCTCTCCACGCCACGGCTGACACCACCCTGCGCTCTTGAATCCATCTGTTCTACAAGTGCCTATGACCGCGCCGCACACACCTATGGCAAATCTTATCCTGATTATATCCGCGCCTATGAGCGCGATTTTTCAACAGCACCCGATATCGTCGCCTTCCCAGAAACAGAGAACCAGATTATTCAACTGCTTGATTGGGCCGATGGTGCAGGCGCCGCCGTTATCCCATTCGGCTGCGGCTCAACTGTTGTCGGCGGTATTGAACCGGTGGTTGGCGGTGGTTTCAGGGGCGCACTCACCATCGACATGCGGCGTATGGCAAAAGTACTAGAAATCGACCCAACGGCGCGCGCCGCCCGGATCCAGGCCGGTGCGCTCGGGCCTGATCTTGAAGGACAATTGAAGCCTTCAGGTCTGACACTCAGGCATTTTCCACAAAGTTTTGAATTTTCGACCCTCGGCGGCTGGATCGCGACCAGATCCGGTGGTCATTTTGCGACGCTATATAATCACATCGACGATTTGGTGGAAAGTCTGCGCATGATCGCCCCAGCCGGTACAGTGGAAAGCCGCCGCTTACCTGGCTCCGGTGCTGGGCCAAGCCCGGACAGGCTAATGATCGGTTCCGAGGGTTCGCTTGGCATCATCACCGAGGCATGGATGCGACTGCATCAAAAACCGACCTTCCGTGCCTCGTCAGCAGCTCGCTTCACCAGTTTCGAGACGGCGACCAAAGCCGTTCGAGCCATAGCGCAGGCCGGTCTCTGGCCCTCAAATTGCCGCCTAGTCGATGCGGAGGAAACCAAACTCGCCGGCGCCGGCGACGGCAGCTTCCATATGGTCGTGCTTGGCTTCGAATCCAGCGACCATCCGGTTGATTCCTGGATGGACCGCGCCCTAGAATGTGTGCGCGATCTGGGAGGTGAATTTGACACCGCAGGCGAGCGCGATACCACTGCGGACGCTTGGCGTAAGGCCTTCATCACCGCACCCTTTAAGCGCGAGGGACTGATTTCCTGTGGCCTAATGCATGATACCTTTGAAACATCTATAACCTGGGAAAGGCTCGCCGATTTTCACGTCAAAGTGAAGACGGCAACGGAGGAAGTCATTCAACGAACCACTGGCAAACCTGGTCATGTAAGCTGCCGCTTCACCCACGCCTATACGGATGGCTGCGCGCCCTATTTCACCCTCCATGCTCAGCCAACACCGGGGCAAGAAGTATGCCAGTGGACGGAAATCAAGACGGCGGCCTCTGACATGCTTATGCGCGAGGGGGGCACGATCACCCACCACCACGCCGTCGGACGCGATCACATGCCGTGGTATAGCGGCCAGCAACCAGCGCTGATAGGTGATGCGCTAGCAGCAGTGAAAGATCGACTAGACCCCAAGGGCATGCTGAATCCGGGCGTTATCGTCCCGCTCCGGTAACCGCAAAACTATTGATGTACACTTCGCCTATCGCCAGCAAAAACACTCTGAAGGCCCAGCTACAGCGAAACGAATCTTTACCAGACTCCTTCGCCAGAATTGAGCCAAATTGATCCAATAATTTGGCAAGCGTTCCGTCTAGCCCAGGCTCCACAACGGGCTCCAGTTTTACAGCGAGTTGCCGCGTCTTATTTTAGCGCCATACTAACCTTATTACCTAAATCACTGGCGGCAGAGTTGGCTGAAAAGCGCAAAAGCTATTCTTCGACCGGCACAACATTGATGCCGGCCGGCGAACTCATCTCCATCACCACGAAATCGTCAGAGCATCGGACAAAGCTATGGCGGATTTCCGGCGGCGCCACAACTGTGGTGCCGCGCTCCAGCCGGACCAGGCCGACCCCCTCATATTCGAGCTCACACCAACCTTCGAGCACCACAGAAATCTGCTCATCGATATTAGTGTGGATATGATCCGGAACATGTGGAATGACGTCTTTGGCGCTCAGATAATGGATACCGTAGCGCCCGCCGGACTGCTGGTCAGCGTCGGTTTCCTGCGAGGCGAAGCCTTCATAGACTTCACCCGCCTTACTATTATCAAGATGGGTGATGACGAGTGGAAATTTGAGGTCAACCATTGCTTGCTCCATTTCGCAACTTAATAAGGCCTAACTCAGTAATTATAACATGCTAATCGATCCCATTTGCTCGCTGCACCTCGCGGATAAATGTAACAACGGCGGCAATGTCATTATCGGTGATACCTAGCTGCGGCGGCATGTCACCATATGGCCAGTGGTGTTGGCGTGTGCCCTGCTTGACAGCGCGGAAGAAGGAGAAATCGCTGTGATGGCTGGGTTCGTATATCTTATGGATAAGGGGTGGGCCCTTGTCGGTGCCACCAGCTACTAAGCCGTGGCATTGCGAGCAATTTTTTACGAAGACCTGCCCGCCGGTAAGTGCCTCGGGGCTAAGCTCGGGCAGATATACTGATACACTTTCAGCACTCTCAGATGGCAACGACAGCGAAATCGAAATAACAAATGCAAAAACGCCGATAATGGCGATTCTCATCTTTTGTCCTCTATTTCCTGAAAATGTTTAGCAAGCGCCATGAGGCGCTTGTCGCGCCAGAATTGTCGCGCCGGATGGTCTACTAGCTCAAGGTGGCCACGCATCTCATCATGGGCTTTAGCGATCACCCTCTCTGACCACGGCTCTGCCGGCTCACCCTGCTTTACGAACTCAAAAAAGCTTGCGCCAAAGCGGGCGGCATAGTCCTCTATGCCACCCGGCGCATTGAGATCGATAGTCTCAAACGGGCCGATAAAGGACCATCGCCGTCCGAGGCCTTCAGAAATCGTCTTGTCGATATCCTCAGCGGTCGCAACGCCGGCCTCAAGCAAGCGAAAGGCCTCCCACAAAAGCGCCGCCTGCAGCCGGTTAGCGACGAAGCCGTCAACTTCTCGGTTGAGACGCACCGGTGCCATGCCGGTCTCTTCCATCAATTGCCAGCAGTACTGCACCGTGGCATTAGACGTCCAGGGCGTAGGCACCACCTCGACCAGGGGGATTATATATGGTGGGTTGATGGGATGGGCGATCAAGCAGCGTGATGCACAGTCAAGGCCCTCCGTGAAAACTGAAGCGGGGATACCTGAAGAGGACGAGCCGATCACTACATCATCACCCGCAACCTGACTGATCTTGGTATAGAATTCGGCTTTTGTCTCAACGCGCTCAAATACACTCTCCTGGGCATAGGCCGCGCTGTCGAGAGCGTCCTCCAGGCTATTTGCTACAGTAATGCGTGCGAGCGAAGCATCAGCATCGTCGATCAGATCATAACCGGCCAGCTCACGCACATTCACGGCCACACGCCCCAAAGCTTGCTGAGTCCGAGAAGCTTCAACATCAAAGAGTGCCACCTCACGACCAGCCCGAGCGAATACGATGGCCCAGGCACTGCCTACCAGTCCAGCACCAAGAATCGCAACTTTTTCGGCCATGCGTTTCTCCCTTAGAGCTATGCAGCTTCGGCGGCAGCGTTGAAGGCAGCTAGCGACCTCTCGATTAACTCCTGCTCGATATCGTCAACGATGAACACGATCTTTGAGCGGCGGTCTTCGTCTGGCCAGGACTTGAGATGCATCGGCGGATGAACAACATGCTGCACCCCATTGATCACTACTGGCTCGTCTACTCCTTTTACGTTGAGGATACCCTTAACTCGTAACACCTTCTCTCCATGAGCATGCAACAGCATTGTCAGCCAGATGCCGAAAGCAGTCCAGTCGAGAGCATCGTTGAAAGTCATAGTGAAGGTACGAATGTGTTCGTCATGGCGATTAATGTCGTGGCCATGTGTGTGATCCTGCGGCAAATTGGCTTCCTCGTCCAGCCAGCGGCGCACCTCAACGCCCTTGGTCGCTGGATCATAAATATCAGCGCGCAACAGGCGCCTCACATCAACCTTGCCATTCACCGCTTCAACCAATTCAGCAGAGGGATTAAGGCGCACAAGTTTGCTGTGCAAGCGCTTAACATCTGCCACCTCGGCGATATCGGTTTTGGTCAGCACAATGCGATCTGCGACACTCGCCTGTTTAACTGATTCCGCATGGCGTTTGAGCTGCTTGAGGCCATTTACAGCATCAACCGTCGTGATAATGCTACCGAGCCGGTAATGATGTTTGATCACTGTATCCGAATTGAGGGTAAAAATGATCGGTGACGGATCGGCAAGGCCAGTAGTCTCAATAATCATGCGCTTATAGCGCGGCACCTCACCACGCTCGCGCTTACTGTTGAGATCGATAATCGCTTCCTTAAGGTCATCACGGATAGTGCAACAGAGACAGCCGCTTTCCAGCAGAACCGTGTTCTCGTCCATCTTCTCAATGAGAAAATGATCGAGCCCGACAGCGCCGAACTCGTTCACGAGAACCGCGGCGTCGTTCAGGGATGGGTGCCGCAGCATGTGGTTCAATAACGTAGTCTTGCCGCTACCGAGAAACCCAGTAACGATGAAAAGAGGCGTTAAACGGCTATACACGGCCATAGATCAATATCCAGCCTTCCCTCCCTCAAGGCTGCCGATCAGCTCGCTGTCCAGTGGATCGGCCGTCTTGCGGGTGACCTTTTCTAATGCCTGCCATAGCTGTGGTAAGTTGAGTACCACCTCGCTTGCACCGCCGCTCAAATTTTGCAAAACATATTGATTGCCCGCCCAGTCGCGGGCGCGGCAACCGAAATGGCCAAGCACGCGATTAACTAAAGCGATTCGATAGTTCCGCTCCAAAAAGCGCGCTCGCTCGTCCGGCGCGTCATCGGAACGACCCATATCGGTCCCAGCTTCGGTCCAATGCGGGCCATCAATCAACACTCCGCAAAGCGCACACATTGCCGTGCTGCCCAGTCTCGATTATTTCTTCTTCTTGGCGGCCTTACGCTTCTTCGCCGGACGCTTACCTTTGAACGGTGAGCGCTTGATGAAATCGTCGGCGATGTGATCGAAGGTCATCCACTTCACGCCGGAATGGCTGCTGATATAGCTGATTATACGCTCAAGCATCAGAAGCGTCTGCGGTCGGCCAGAAATATCCGGGTGAATGGTCAGCGTATAGACCGCGTAATCCATCTCACGATATACCCAGTCAAACTGGTCACGCCACCAATCTTCAATATCACGTGGATTAGTCCAGCCACCACTGTTTGGTACATTCTTCATGAACATCATCGGCGGCAGGTCGTCTAGATACCAGCTGCCTGGAATCTGCACAATTGGGAAGGTTGAGCCCTTCTTCATAGGTTTCATCCAGGTCTTTGCGGGCTTAGAATAATCTATCAAGGTCCAGCTCTCGTTAATGCGCATCCAATACGGCGTAAAATCGTTATGCATCTGGCTGTGGTCGTATTTTATACCACGCTCCATCAAGAGATGAGGTGTAGCTGCGCTCATTTCCCACCAGGGCGCGACGTAGCCTGTCGGCCGCTTGCCGTAGAGTTTGGTTACCAGGTCAAGCGTCTTGTCTAGAACATCGGCTTCCTGTTCGGGTGTCATGGCGATCGGATTTTCATGGGTATAGCCATGCAGACCGATCTCATGACCAGCGGCAGCAACATCCTTCATTTCCTTGGGAAAGGTCTCAATGGAATGGCCGGGGATAAACCAACTGGTCGGAATTCCCATGGTGTCGAACAACTTCAGCATGCGGGGTGCACCAACTTCGGCTGCAAAAACCCCGCGGGAGATATCTGATGGCGAATTGCCACCCGCGTAAGAGCCGATTTGTCCAGCAACGGCATCGACGTCGACACCGATTCCGCAGATGATTTCTTTCTTCGACATTGCCTACTCCATGGGTTGTGGGGCTAAGCCGAGAGTAGGCAAGCACAGGCGCTATATCAAGCGCGCAGCAGCTTTAGCTCACAGAAAATTGATATCAAATTCAAAGTAAGTCAGCACAAATTTTAGCGTCATGATGACGCAGGAGTTACGCAGCAATTGGTCTATTCACAATGGCCTATGGCATCGGATTATCATCTTGCAGATCAGCGGCAAAACCGGCACTTGGGCGCGCATCAGGCAAAGGCAGATAAGCTAGCAACGCGAGCATCACGATCGCAGCAAGAAAACCGAAAACGGCGCGGTAGGCGTCGACCGGCATGGCGCCAGACACCATCGGAAAAGCACCCATGATGATACCAGTTAAGGATTGCAGAACCGCCGGTCCTCCCATCAGTGCGATCGAAATCATCGCAATGCCTCGACCAGCAAGCCTATCAGGGAAAAGTGCTCTTCCGTGTCCCGCAATAACAATATTGTAAGCGCTACAAAAACTGATCAGCACAAATAGCGCCGCCGCCATTAGAAGCGGCGGGCGCGGGATGAGTGCAAGCAGAAGAAAGGACACGAGCACAAGTACAGCACTTACTACAATCAGCCATTTGCGTGTATCCAGACGCACTTCCAACGGACCAAAGGCAATATTCCCAGCTATTAGTGCAAGCGCCATGAACAGCAAAATATTGCCGCTGGAAATTGTATCGAGTCCATGCACATCGGCCAGGTATGGACCACCCCATAGCCCAAGTATGGCTGTAAGCACAGGATAAGATGCGAATGACATACTCATCACCCCTGGCAAACGCGGAGTCTTCAAGACTTCGAAGACGCCGTTTATGCTCTCCTTCAAACTCTCAGGCCGTGCAGCGGTTGGTTCCTTGCCAGGCGGCCCATCGCGCACCAAAATGTAGATCAATAACCCGCCAAGCGCGGTCAACACACCCGCGCCGAAAAAGGCATAGCGCCAACCTATATTCTCCGCGACCAGGCCAAGCGGCGTGGTCGCCAGCAATACGCCAATCCCACCGAGCGCAATCATCCGTCCCATCCATGTGGCGAAGCGCGCCGGTGATGCCCAACGGCCGAACACGAAGAGCGCACCAACCAGTACGCCGCTGACACCGAGCCCCATCAGCAACCGTCCGGCGAGAAGCCCGCCAAATCCGCTAGCTAGGCCATAGATCAACGCGCCAGCAACAGCGAAAGTAAGAATCATCGGCAGGGTACGACGTACGCCGAAACGATCAAACAACATACCAACGGGGATTTGGGCCACGGCAAAGGATAAAAAGAAAACCCCCGTCAAGCCGCCCAATGCTTCGGCGGAAAGGCCAAATTCCCAGCTCAATTCCTTGGCGATGACACCGTTAGAAGTGCGATAAAACTGGCTCATCACATAGGCGACGCCGATGGCAGCGACGATGATTGCGAATTGACGTTGTCGACTATCGATCTTCATGGATTTACGTGGAAACGGCGCCCTCAATTGGTTGCTACGTTGTTGCGGCTTTGTCGTTTAGTCTCGGCGCCGGACCGGGAAAGTATCCTTCATAACTTTTGGGCTATAAAGCTCCGATAAACTTCGGTAAATAGAGTAATATTCAAACAGCTCAAGAGAAAATGGCGGACACGCGGATACTCAAGCGCGTTCTCATATGCTGCGCGGCATTGTTTTTAAGTACGACCCCGGCATGGCCGACGCAAGCCAGCTTCGAAGATGGTGTGCGCGCCTACCTAGCAAAGGATTACGCCGCCGCGCTGAATGCGTGGAGACCGCTCGCAAATCAGGGCCATGCTCCGTCGCAGTTCAGCATGGGCCTGTCCTATGAGAACGGCCGTGGCGTCGAACGGGACCCGACCCAGGCGGCAATCTGGTACCATAAGGCTGCAGAGCAAGGTCTAGCCGACGCTCAGTTCAATCTTGGCAATCTCTACCTTAATGGCCTTGGCGTGCCCAAAAATTCGGTCGAGGCAGTGCGCTGGTTCCGTCGGGCTTCCGAGCAAGACATGCCCCATGCACAGGTAAATCTCGGCTATTCCTACGAGACCGGTTCAGGAGTGGCACAAGACCCGGTTAAAGCAGTGCATTGGTACCGCCGTGCTGCCGCACAGAATATACCCCAAGCGCAATATTACCTTGGTGCTGCTTATGAACAAGGCAGTGGTGTTGAAGTCGACCTTTTGGTTGCCACGGACTGGTACCAACTGGCTGCTGATCAAGGCATAACGCCGGCGGCCAAACGTCTGATTGCTCTGAGGCAGGATGGCGTTGGGTCCACATCGGTCCCGGTCTCTAAAGGTAGCTCGGTAAAAGAAGTGTTGCCCCGGAGGATTGAATATTCTCCCACAGAGCTCCAATCACCGGCCCTAGCGGAGAAAACGCCGCAAACCGAACAATCAAAATTGAAAGTACCTAACGCCGTGCCTGTGCCAGAAATGGCCGGCGCATCCCAGCGTGTCGGCACCCTGAAGGGCAATTATCGACTGCGCCTTGCCTCCTATCGCAAACCGGTAAATGCGAACAGGGGTTGGAAAATTCTCGCGAGAAAACACCCGAACCTACTTGCAAATTTTAATTATGCAATCACTAAGGTAAATTTGGGTGAGGGGAAAGGCATCTACTACCGCCTAGAAGCGGGACCAGTCGGCTCGTATGGTGAAGCCAATGCCATTTGCACCAAAATCAAATTGAGCGGCGATAGCTGCGTTGTAGTGCGACCCTAATTTGAATTCCCGCTGATAGACCCAAGCAAAATATATCCGCAATTTAATTGCTCGTAATAATCAAGTCAGAGATGAACATACTGTCACGCAACGTTTAGCCCGGGCGACAGGAAAATCGAGTGCCCTAGTACTCAGCCTCGGTGACCGGCCAGGATATGCAGTGTACAGCAATAATACGCCCAGTCGCCTGAAAAGGTCTGAAAGCCAGCCCCGCCGTGTGACTTTTTGACATCAAATCTCCCATCATTGATAGCGCCTTAGCGCTTCAACAAGGCACAGAATATTCATCCTCTGGACGATGACTCGACTGCACTGATCGTTATCAGGCCGGGTACTGCATCAGCGCCGTAAAAGGTAATCCCTCCAATTTCTCGCCACCGCCAAGTCCCACCAATTCGATGAGGAAAGCCGCACCGACTACATTCGCACCGACCTGATTTAGCAGCTCCATAGTCGCTCGAACCGTACCGCCGGTCGCCAGAAGATCGTCGAGAATAACCACCCGTTGACCTGGCTTAATGAGGTCTCTTCTGATCTCCACGGAATCTGTGCCGTATTCAAGACAATATTCGTAAACAATTGTCTCGCCCGGCAGCTTGCCCTGCTTACGGATCATAACGAATCCGCAATTCATCTTGAGGGCGAGCGGTGCGGCAACAAGAAAACCACGCGCCTCTATCCCCACCAACAGGTCAGGTTTATGAATTGCGATGACGGCGGAAAGTTGCTCCACCGCCTCGGCCCAGGCTCCAGGATGAGCTAAAAGTGGCGAAATGTCGTAGAATAAGATTCCCGGTTTAGGGAAATTAGGAATCTCGCCGATATAATCCTTTAATCTAATCGGCATGGCACTACCGCTGCTCTGGCATAAGGCGGTTCGAAGCTAATTAGTCGCCTCTTTCAGATAGGCCATCAAATTCGCGAGCTGCTTTTTCTTCTTGATGCCCCTGAACGCCATCTTGTTTTTCGGGATATAGCCCTTGGGATCCTTAAGATAATCGGCAACCGTCGTTTCATCCCATACGATGGCCGCGTCTTTCATGGCAGCAGAAAATTTGAAGCCCTCTGCTGTACCTGAGGTGCGGCCAAACAAACCGTGCAGATTCGGACCAACCTTGTGCTTGCCCCCCACTTCCACGGTATGGCAGGCTTTACATTTCTTGAATACTTTCGAGCCTTTCTTAACGTTTCCATCTGCAAGTGCCGCACTGCTGGCGACTACGAAAATAGCGGCAACGGCCATCGCCAGTAGGTTACGTAGCTTCATGAAATATCTCCTCAAGGCAAATGTCTGAGCTAGGGCGCAGAATATTCTGCCGCCGCTAGCGGTTCAAGCCGCGCGATCACAGCCACCACATAATTTTTTACACTTGTTACCAGTCTTTAGTGTCTCTCAATTGCGCATTAGAAATACGATTATTTCATCCGGCACTGATCCTAAAGATACAATCGGCTATCCTGTTCCCCAGATATGGCGTGCCATTCCATGCAGAATACGACTTTGGCCAAGTCTTCACAGACTGTATTGGTGAGAAGAGGAGACGCGATAACAGCCATGGTCATAATCCCAATCCCACAATGGCTTTTTTATCATGTTATCAATAACTGCTCCAATTTCACCTTTGATTTGAGCAAAATAATTACTTCCTACGAACCGAGCACTCCAAACCTAAACCGTTGGAAATGATGTTGGAATTAGCTCTATTTATAGGAGTTTCACACTGGTACCGCGATAAATTAGAGGCATGGTACCGGCCTGTAATGAAGAGAAAATTGGGCTTATGACAAAAAACGAGCATGCCACCCTTACACAACTAGCGCACGACATAGCATGGCACGCAGGTGAAGCGATTCTCCGCTTTTACCAGAAAAATATCCCCGTGCGGTACAAGTCTGACGCCTCTCCCCTAACCGAGGCGGATGAGGCAGCAGATTCTCTGATATTTGCAGAACTGGCCCGGGCTGCTCCTGGGATACCCATTGTATCCGAGGAAAGCGTCTCGAACGGACTATTGCCCGATATCAGCGATGGTCGCTTCTGGCTGGTCGATCCGCTCGATGGAACGAAGGAATTCATTTCTGGTACCGACGAATTCACCGTAAACATTGCGCTTATCGAGGAGGGTAACCCGGTCCTTGGTGTTCTACATGCGCCAGCATTAAACACATGTTATTTAGCTGATGGTAAAGACGCGTTCCTTGTAGCAAAAAGCGGCTTTCGAGAGCCAATTCGGGCGCGCAGCGTTCCGTCAGATGGAGCAGTAGTGTTAGCAAGTCGAAATCACCGCGACTCTGAGACCGATGCCTTCATCGCGGATCATTACACGGCGCGCATTACTAGTGTTGGCAGCGCGCTCAAGTTCGGCCTCTTGGCGAAGGGAGAAGCGGACCTATATCCACGCTTCGGCCGTACCATGGAATGGGATACCGCTGCGGGTCACGCAGTTCTCGCCGCGGCTGGCGGAAACGTGAAGTGCACCGATGGATCAACCCTCCGTTACGGCAAGCCTGGCCTCGATAATCCGCCCTTCGTCGCCTGCGGTCTGCAATAATCATGCCGACCAAAGAGGCAAAACTATTGCCAGCGAATGACCGCAACATAACAATTGCGTCAGAAATTTTGCGCGGGGGCGGCCTTGTTGCGTTTCCAACCGAGACACTCTATGGCCTTGGCGCAAATGCGCGCAGCGACACCGCAGTGCGCAAAGTTTTCTCGGCCAAGGCGCGACCCTCGGATAAGGCATTGATTGTTCTCGTTCGGAATATTGATGAGGCCACGCAATATGGCGTTTTTAACGATCAAGCTCATCGTCTCGCATCAATGTTTTGGCCGGGCGCTCTCACTCTCATCCTTCGTCGGCAAGAAATTTCTGATCTGAGTACAGAAATCAATCCGGGTGGCGCAACAATTGCGCTTCGCGTTCCTGGTAATAACATCGCGCTTCGTCTGTTGCACACCTTTTCAGGGCCGCTCACAGCCCCGAGCGCCAACCCCAGCGGTGCCATACCGCCAACTAAAGCTGAAGCAGTGCTAGGGTGTTTGGGGCAGGAGATCGATGCCGTTTTGGATGGCGGCCCCTGTCCGGGAAATCAATCGACCTTGATCGATATTTCGGCTAATCATCCTCGATTGATCAGAGAAGGTGCTATTTCCAGCACAAAAATATCACGAATCCTTCATTCCATTAATCTGAAGTGATTGACGCTCCATAAAATCTGGCGCTTGGCAACGCTTGATCGACATTCGAGCGCCGCAAGTTCGACCATTTTTGACGCGCCAATTAAATTTTATCCTCATAATGGTTCATGCCGCCACCGCCTGTGCCTTACCGAATCAGCAAACAAACGGCCCTAACAATCAAGTGCCCTAACTCACCGACAACATGTTCATCGCATCAGACGGGACGGAGTTACATCTCATCATTGACTTCCAGACAGCAGGCCGCAAGCGCTCATATTAGCGCCGCATGGCTTCAACTATTGTTCGAACGCATTCAACGCGCCTGGACGTTATTAGAGCAATCACAGGATCACAACATTCGCCTATGATCGACGCGGGTTCAGCGCGACAGCAAATGCTGAAGTCTCGTGAGCGCAAATTACCGTCAGGAGCGCTAGCAGCCGGTCAAATAAGATTTCCCAGCATTCAGCAGCTGTCTAGATTAGAGAGTTAACCCCGAAGCGCCGCCAATTGCTCACCATAAGGTGATGGGTCCACTCTGATATCGATGAGAGATGGGCCCTCATGAGTCAAGGCGCTGGTGAGAACGGCTTCCAACGGATCTTTGTGATCGACCGTCCAAGCAACACAACCCTGACCTTTAGCGGCCGATGCAAAATCCACGGCTGGATAACGGACCCCGATCGATCTATGCTGGCGACGCTGCTGCTTTAAATCGATAAGAGATAAGGCTGCGTCGTTTATCACTATAACAGTTAGGCAGCATCCGAGGCGAGCCGCTGTGGACAATTCCGCCAAACACATCAATAGGCCGCCATCGCCGGTAAAGGCAACGACACGCCGTCTAGGATCGACCAGGGATGACCCGATAGCCGCTGGCAAAGCAAACCCCATCGTCGATAGGCCGGTGGATTTAAGCACCTGAAGTGACTCGTGAGCTTGGATTCGCGCCATCACGGATAGCATGTGCGCTCCCGCATCGACGGTAAATCGGGTATTACTTGGAAACGCCTTGATCACTGCATCGGCAACGCTTTCTACCGTGTGGCCCTTTCCTCCGGGAAGTCGCAGGCGTTGCTTATACTCTTCCCTGAGGTCAGCGATCTCCTCTGCCAGCCATGCTGACGGGCAACCGGCATTGAGAATCATGTCGACGCTTTCAGATAGTGGGCCCAACAATTCGGCATGTGGCGTAGCGGGATATTGCAGCCCCGGACGGTCACTTAAAGCGAGGAGCGGCACCTCAGGCCGCCAGGGTGCCGGGATAAGTTCCACCGGTTCGACACCAGCCCAAAGGACTAGATCAGCGCGACGAATTGCCGCCGCCTCACTATCGGCGCCAGTCAGATGGGCGATCACTTGCGGATGCGAATCAGAGATAACTCCCTTCGCCTTATAGGTGGTCATTATTGGACAGCCCAGACGCTCGCCAAGGCGTTGCAACAGCTTGCCACCGCCGGAACGTACTGCCTGCAATCCAACTAGTAGTATTGGCCTCTTGCTCGTGGCCAACAATTTCAACGCATTTTCGCTTGCGCCTCGACTACCGTTATCGGCAAGCGATATATCGGGCGAAACGGTATCTAAACCGGCACTTCCCGCCGCAACAGCTGCGGAAAGTTCTACTAACGCTGGCCCTTCTGGAGTTTGCTGAACAAGTGCCGCGAGTTCTGCGAATTGTTGAGATCCAACTTCCGACGCAAGACGCACACACGCCTTTGTGATAGGGCGGAACATCGCCTGGAGGTCAAATACTTGATGCGGAGGAAGTAGTTGCTCGACTTCCCGCGCGTCACAAATGAGGATAAGTGGAGCGCGTTCAAGGTAGGCATAAGCCGCGCCGTTGACTGCGCTAGCAGCCCCCGGGCCGATTGCGGTCAAAACAACACCAGGCGCGCCGGTCAACTCGGCTGCGACCGAAGCGGCCAGTGCCGCCGACGTTTCCCCACGGAACAATATGAATGGCAATTCGGCTTCGTCCGCAGCAGCAATCAAATCAAGGCTCGAACCACCGCCTGGCACGCCGAAAATAAATTTCACCCCTGCGGACTTTAGTATGGCAATCATGGCCTCGGAGAGCGTCATTAATACTCGTCCCACCGCCGACTAAAGTCTTGGAGGAGCATGTTCTCCCTACTGTGACGAACACTATTCATCCTGGGTTTTTTATATTCATGGCTTAATAGTCTTTTCCCAAGCTCGCACGCGGGCTCAAATTATGCACAAAAACGTTTCGGTTGGTTGAAATAGTAGAAAAGCAACCTATACCCTCTCCCTGAATCAATCACAGCGTTGTAATTATAGAGCACGCTCACAGCTTCTTAACAATTAACAACGACGCCGATACAACCACCAGAGTGCCACAGCATATAGTTAATCCTTTAGCACAAGCTGCGCAGCCCTGCAGATCCTACACGAATGAACCAAAATGACCTTACCCTCAGCCCAGCATACTCCCTCGCATTGAGCATAATAGGCGCGAATTCAAAGCCACAGGCAGAATTATTCAAAAGCAATCTGCCGAAAATTACCTGCCCCCAATTAATTCAGCTATTTTTTTAAGGCGAAAGTTCGGAGCTAATTGTATAACTCCCCGGTTCAAAATTCACGATCGAGGGCAGGTACAAGTGAGCGAGAAGAGCGGCAGTGCGGCTGCATCCAAGTCCGATAAT
>MDTE01046092.1_pt1 | contig 24011 bp, 22 predicted proteins | sample 811231 | NCBI WGS metagenome assembly MDTE01 (sample SAMN05326651, study PRJNA326480) | marine metagenome | isolation source: seawater | place: Indian Ocean: Red Sea | collected 2010 | reverse complement strand
TTATCTCCAGAGGCTTCACCTGTAAGAATAAATATCTTTTTCACTTATACATTCTCCAAAGTTCACCTTTGTCAGATATCAAATAAAGATCTCCGCTCTCGTGTATTTTGATATCTCTTATTCTTCCAATATTTCCTTTGAATAAAATTTTTTCGTCAATAAAATTTGATTTGTTAAATCTTATTTTTCTTAAAGATTGATCTTTAAGAGATGTAATTAAAGCTTCACCGTTCCATTCTTTGAATGTTTTACCTTTGTAGATTGTCATAGCGCTAACTGCGATAGAAGGAACCCAGTACTTAATTGCCTTTGTAAAACCAGGTTTCCATTTTGGACCAATTTTAGTTCCTGAATAATTGGTTCCACCCCAACCTAATATTTTCCAACCGTAATTTTCTCCAAAATTTACTGTTCCAAACCAGTCACCTCCCCTTGCACCATGATTTGTTAAATATATTTTATCATCAAAAGGTGAATGAGACATTCCCTGAGGATTTCTTACACCAATTTGATAAATTTCAGGTAACCAATTTTTATTATTGATAAATTTTGGATTGTCTTTTGGTATCGAACCGTCAAGATTAATTCGAATAATACTTCCGGGATGTTTGGTGTGGTCTTGAGCAATCATTCCTTGGCCTCTTTCTCCAGCAGTTATATATAAATGATCGTTTTTTATCACTAGTCTAGATCCGAAATGGTATCCAGAATTAATAGGTGGCTGGGCTTGAAATATATTTTTAAAATCAAGTTTTTCATTATCAAATTTTGCTTTAGCAACAGATGTGCTAGACATCCCGTTCAATCTATTCTCAGAATATGAGACAAAAACAGAATTGTCTTTATAAAGGATATCTAATAAACCGCCCTGACCATCCTCTAAAACATTAAGATTATGATTTATATCTCTTATTGTTTTTTCTTTTAAATTTACAAATTTTATATTTCCAGCTTTTTCCGTTATAAATAAATTGGTATTATCTATAAATGTTAAACTCCAAGGACTTCCAAATCCTTTGACGACTCTATCAAGTTTAAAATCATTAGCGCTTAAATTCGTAAAAAATAGTAAAGATATTATTAATATTTTTTTCATTTAACAAAAATAAACATTTTATTTTTATTTGCATATTTCACACTTTGTCTTTTATCTAAACAAATGTTCAATTTATGTTTTAAAACTATTCCTTTTAACCCAGCTGATTTACATTGTTTTAATGTATCTAGCCCTATAGTAGGGAGATCAACTCTTAAATCTTGTTTTGGTTTGGGAAGTTTTATAAGGATTCCGCTTGGTAATTTAGTTATTTTTTTTACTTTTTTAATCATTTCTTGTGTCCCTCCTCTTCCTTCGAATGCTATAATCTTATTATTTCTACAAATTGCACCTTGAGTATATGAAAAATCTCCAGACTTTCTAAGCGCATTTTCTCCAATCTTGATGTCTTTTTTATCAAAGCTGTTTGGTTTAATTATTGTATAATTTCCTTTGGATAAACTAATTTCAGGAGTAAACTTATTTGAGTTTAAAGTCTGAATTTTTTCCTGTCTTAAAATTTTTATAATTTGTTTTAAAATTGCTGCATCACCTAATTTTGAGCTTTTAATAATTTTTGGCATATAATAAATTCCTTTTAAATCGAATTTTAAAGATTTAAAATTAGGTTTTGCAACTTTTCCAGCAAAAATAACTTTTTTACACTTCTTGGATTTAAGTATTGATATAATCTTACCAAACTGGCCTATTGATACTGAATAAGAATTTTTATCTTTTTTAAAAATCTTTTTTCTTGTTAAGTCTATGATTAAATATTTATATTTTTTTTTTATCTTTTTTAAAATATATTTTGGAAATTTCGTATCTCCAAAAATCAACCCGATCATAATTTTTTTAATTTTCTGGTGAACAAATTGGTCTTTTTTTATCTTTTTCTATAAATTTGATAACTTCAGTTACAAGTTCATTATCCTTATACTCGCCATTAATTTTACCTAAATTTTCATGTAGATTTTTCGATGCAAATATTTCTTTATATGCTTTATCTAATCCGATGATTTTTTGGTTTTCGTACTTTTGTCTTCTTAATCCTATAAGGTTTAAACCTTGTAAATAATTTCTATTTCCTATTGATAGACCGAATGGAATGACATCTTTTAAAACTCCAGTCATCCCCCCAATCATGGCTAGTCTACCAATTCTAGTAAATTGTTGAACAGCTGAATTTCCACCAATTATTACGGAGTCCTCTATTGTGACATGTCCGCCTAATGGAACATTGTTAGCTATTATTACGTTGTTCCCAATTTTGCAATCATGGGCTATGTGAGATGAAATCATAAATAAGCAATTATTACCAATTATTGTTTTTGAACCTCCACCTTGAGTGCCTGGATTTATAGTCACATATTCTCTGATTAAATTGTTTTCTCCAATAATTAAATAATTTTTTTCACCTTTAAATTTTAAATCTTGAGGCTGGGTACCAATACTAGCGAATGGGAAGATTCTGGTACCTTTTCCGATTTTTGTATTTCCTTCGAGATGCACATTTGAAACTAATTCTACATTTTCAGCAAGTTCTACATTAGGTCCAACAAAACAAAATGGTCCGATTTTAACATTTTTAGAAATTTTTGCTTTTTTATCAATTACGCTAGTGCTGTTTATCATTATTTTCTATCCACTATTGTTGCTGACCATTCCGCATCGGCCATTCTTTTTCCATCTACTTTTGCAGTTCCTTTGTATTTCCAAACTCTTCCATGTGATCTTATGGCCTCTATTTCTAAATGAAGTTCACAATCAGGTATAACTGGATTTCTAAACCTTGCCTTATCAACACTCATCAAAAAAACCAATTTATTTTCGTACTCTTTAGGATCTATGCCATGAGCAGTAAGGGCCGCAGCTGCTTGACCAAAAGCTTCTACAATTAATACGCCAGGCATTACTGGTTGATTAGGAAAATGGCCTTGAACATAAAATCCATTTTTTTTTACATGCATTATAGCTGTAGCAGATTTTAAAGGAACAATTTTAGTTAACTTATCAATTAATAGCATTGGTTCCCTATGAGGAAGTAAGCTTTCTATTTGTTTTTTATCAATTTCTTTTTCACTCATTTTTTACTTTTTTTTTAAAAAATCTCTTAAAGGTACTGCAGGATAGCCCATTACAATTTCATTGTCTTTGATGTCTTTTACAACTCCACTCCCGCCTCCAATTTTAACATTATTACCAATTTTTAGATGACCTGAAATACCAGCCTGACCTCCGATAGAAACATTATTTCCAATTTCGGAACTGCCAGCAAACCCTACTTGACCGGCTATCATACAATTAGAACCAATCTTAACATTATGAGCAATGTGCACTTGATTATCTAGATAAGTATTTTTTCCAATTATTGTATTATCTATTGAACCTCTATCCACAGTGCAATTTGATGCTATTTCTACATCATCGTGTATTAATACTTGTCCGATATGTGGAATTTTTATATTTTTATTTTTTAAAGGTATAAAACCAAAACCTTTTTGCCCAATTTTACAACCGTCTTGTATCACTACTCTTTCTCCAATTATCGAATTTTTTATTATTATATCGGAACCTATAATACAATTATTACCTATTTCCACTTTGCTTTCTAAAATTGTATTTGATCCAATAATTGTATTTTTGCCGATTTTGACGTTTTCGCCAATAAAAACATTATTACCAAATTTTACAGAGGCGTATTTTTTTTTAATAGGTTTTTTTAAAGTTAAATCAGGATAATCAATATCTGCGAATGGATAGATTTTTTTTAAAATTGTAGCTAATTCAAAAAGGACGTTTTTTACTATTATTCTCTCAACTTTATCAGGCAAGTATTTTTCTAGTTCTAAAGTGGTAATACAAATACTCGCTTTAGTTTGAGAAGCGATCTTTTGATACTTTATAGAGTCAAAAAATGTAAGATCGTTTTTATCAGCAGCAGATAAAGGTTTAATATCATTTAAAAGAAAGTTATTTTTAATTTTTTTTTTTGGAAAAATTTCTTGGATTTTAATTTTTTTTTTTAGGAAAAACGATGAGCCCATTAAGCTTTTAGTTTATTTTTAAAGATTTTAATTTTTTATTTAATCTTTCAATAATATCTTTTGTAATATCTAGATTTTCATCGGCAAGGATCAGTTCTTTTTTATCTAATACCATTCGTATTTGTTTTTCTACCATATATTCTTTTATAATGGGGTTAAGATTCTTAAGAAGTTCATCTCTTGCTTTTTTTCTCTTATCAGCTATTGAATTTAAAATTTTGTTTCTCTCTTTTTGTAAATTTGCAACTTTTGACCTTAATTCTGTAACTTTTTTTTTATACTCCTCTTGGGAGATGATTTTTTTTTGACTTATTATTTTTTTCTCTTCCTCAAGAAGAGATTTTTCTTTCTGATTAAGAGATTTTATACCTTCATCTAATTGCTTTTTTAAAGCTGACTGCGCTTTTTTTCCTGCTGAGCTTTCATTTAGTACAAATTTAAAATCTAAGTAGTAGGGTAATTGTGAAAAAGCACTTGTTTGAAAAAAAACAGTAAGTAAAAGTAAAATAAATATTCTTTTAATCATTATTTAAAAAGTGGTCCCTAGGTTGAAATTAAATCCTTCTGTTTCATCCGTGTCTGCCTTGGACAAATCAGTTGAAAGTACAAAAGTCATAGGTCCTAAAGGTGAATTCCAGCTTGCAGAAATTCCTGTAGATGATCGAATTTTATTACTCTCATCAATAGAGTCATCATAATCTACTCCCCAAACATTCCCAAAATCTAAAAATAAACCAACTTCTGTTCTTGCAGACTCGGGAAGTAAATTAGGCAAATTTGCCTCAAAGTTTAATGCAGCTGCATAATTGCCACCGATATGATCTGTTCCATCTTTTGGTCCTACTCTTCCCCTTTGAAAACCTCTCAATCTACTAGATGATAAGTTTTTTCTTTTACTTATCCTGACGTCGTCATTATTTAGTCCAGTGATAGTTGACAAATAAACTTTGCTTGCAACAACAACATCATCACTTAATGATTTATATAAACTTGATGAAAATCTGTTCGAAATTGACATTTTATCTGCATATATTGGTAAATCTTGAGCAAAACTTAATACATATCCTTTTGTGGGACTAAACGCTCTGTTTCTACCGTCATACTTAAAGCCGTAAGATCCAGTTAATTCAGAAAATTCTCCAGCTTGTTTTTTTAATGACGACGAGGCTGAACCATCAGTTCTTAAATCATCATAACTTGCATTTAAACCTAAAGATACAAATATATCTTTGTATTGCTCAAATGTTGTTGCTATTCCAGCTGTAAAAACACTATTTTCATATCCTTGGTCAGGTTTATCATTACTTTCGCTACCTACAAAATAATTCAATGAGTTTCCTAAAAAATTATAATTTGGATCACTAAAGTTTAAAGTTCCCTCTAAACTTTCTTCATCAACTTCTATCTCAAAGTTTACTTTTTTTCCTTGACCTAGCCAATTATTTTCTGAGACATTAATTGCAAATGTCCCTCCATTTGTACCTACACCAGCTCCAGCACTAACTTCTCCAGTAGGTTTTTCTTCAATATCAATATTAATTACCTTTAAAGTGTCTTGTGAGCCATCTTCAACTTTATAATTAACATCTCTAAATATATTCCTGGCTTTTAGTTTGGAAATAGATTTATCTACACTTATTTTTGTTAAGGGATCACCTTCGTCTACTAAAAGTTCTCCTCTTATAACGTTTTCATTAGTAACTGAATTTCCTCTTACATTTATTCTTTCAATAACTGTTTTGTCCGACTCGAATATATTAAATCTTATTAGAATTGAGTTTTTATCTAAAATTTCTTCTACATTGTGTTCAACAAATTGTAAATTTTTCTTTTCAATAAGAGAGTCAATGTCCTCTAGCATTTCTTTTATATAAAATGGTGAATAATATTCACCAATATATTTATTGTAAGTTTTATTGAGCTCAAAAAATATTTCTTGATCAAATACTGGGTCCACTTTTGTTTCAATTTTATTAATTATAAATTTTTCACCTGCATTTATTGAATAAATCAAATTTACATTTCCCTCTTTATTTAGTTCTGCAGAATTAGAAGTTATTTCAACATTGTAATATCCATTTGACCTATAATAATTTGTCAAAAGCCTTATATCTAGTTTAATTAATTCTTCACTAAATTTAGTATTTTTGGAAAGGACTTTATAGAACTTGTCCTCCTCACTAGCTATTATATCTCTAAGTTTGTTATCCCTTATCTTTTTATCACCAATAAAATTTATTGATGAAATTAAAGTTTGATTACCTTTGTCTAATTCGATAATTAAATCAATATTAGTGTCATCGATCTTTCGAATTTTAGGTTCAATCTTTACAAAGTTGTAGCCTATTGAAGAATAAAGTTTTCTTATCAACGCAACATCTTTTGACAAATAAGACTCGATAAACGGACGTTTCTGATTTAATTTTATTATTTTTTTAATTTGATCAGTAATTCTTTTATTTTTTTCACCAACAAAAATTAATTGATTTACAATTGGGTGTTCCTTAACTTTTATTTTCAAAGTATTATCTACAAGATCAATTATTACATTTTCAAAAAACTCTGTTGAGAATAAATTGTTAGTAATTTTGTTTAAATCGATTTTTTGATAATCTTTGTTCAATTCAATATCACCATAAACTTTGATGGTTTCATCACTTATCCTTTTATTTCCAGAAATCTCAATTTTTTTCACCACTTCTGCGTTCAAAAATGAAAAGTAAAAAAAGAAAATCAACGAGACTTTAAAAATTTTTATCATTTTTTTTTTCAATTTTTTTAAGTATTAGTGTTCTTGTCCAATTATCAATTTCGTAAATTTGATTAATGTTTTTTGGTTCTCTTATAGCATATTTCTTGAAATTTCTATCTCGAAGTGTGCTCAATATGAATTTATTTATATCCAAAAAGTTAATGTTTTGCTTAAGAAATTGATCAACTAATATTTCATTAGCAGCATTAATAATTATAGCGGACGAGGTGTGATCATTAACTTTGTCTTTTAACCTCGATAAAGGAAATTTTTTTGTATCAATCTTTTTAAAAGATAAATTTTTGTATAGATTTTTATTTTTTTTTGAGTTTTTATAGAATTGCTCAATGTTTATTCTGTTATTAAAAATTGCATTCGCTAGGGGTATTATCATTGAAGTTTCGTGATAAATAAATTTACTCAAACCATTTTTGAATTTTATAATTGCATGTACTAAGGACTCAGGGTGTATCAATATTTCAAATTTTTTACTATCAAAACAAAATAACTTCTGCGCCTCGATAATTTCCAAAATTTTGTTCATTAAGGTCGCTGAATCTATACTCACTTTTTTTCCCATTTTCCATTTAGGGTGTTTGATAGCGTCATGCGGTTTAATTTTTTTAAATTTATTCAATTCCCTGTTCAAGAACGGCCCGCCTGAAGCAGTTATATAAATTTTTTCTATATCATCTCTTCTTTGACTTTTTAATAACTGCATTATTGAAAAGTGCTCAGAATCAATTGGGATTAATTTTGTATTAAATCTTTTAGCTTTATTTTTTATAAGTCTCCAACCACAAATTATTGACTCTTTATTTGCTATTAAGATCTTTTTACTTTTTTGAGTCATCAAGATAGTTGGTTTAAGCCCTGCTATACCTGGTATAGCTGAAATCGTAATATCTGTTTTTTTAAAACTTCTTAAATCTTCAAAATTATTAACAATTTTAATTTTTTTATTTTTAAATTTTTTTTTTACTTTTTTTAAAATCTTATTATTATTTATTACAAATACCTCAGGATTATATTTTCGTATCTGTTTACATATTTCTGAATAATTCTTATTGGCAGAAAGAAGAATTATTTTAAAAATATTTTTTTTTTTTTTAATTATTTCGAATGTATTTAATCCAATCGAACCAGTTGATCCTAAAATTGAAATAGAAATTTTTTTCATATTAAAAGGTTAATAAATTAAAATCATTGTAACAAAACCAATTGGAAGTCCAAATAAAATTCCATCGATTCTGTCAAGTACCCCTCCGTGTCCAGGTAAAAAGTTGCCTGTATCTTTTAATTTTGCTTTTCTTTTTAAATATGAAAAAAATAAATCTCCAACTTGACAGGCTAAAGAAGTTATTAATCCAACTATTAATGGTTTAAGTGTAAAATTTTGATTAAAATAGAAAAAAATTACTGAAACACAAATGCAACTAAATAAAAGACTACCGAATGCTCCAGAAATAGTTTTATTGGGGCTGATCTTTGTTAATTTTGGACCTTGTAATAACTTTCCGACAATAAAACCCCCTACATCTGAAGATATACATCCTAATAGAATTATAAAAATAGTAATTTTTATTTGAAAGAAACTAATAAAAAAAACTATTAAACTAAATATTGTCAACAATACTGTACTAAAAATAGTATAAGAGATTATAACGTAAATTTTTTTATTAAAAATTTTTTTACAAATTTGAATAAATTCTAATACTGATAAAGTACCAGTAATTATGAATATATAAACAAATAATAATTTAAAATTAAACATTAGAAATAAAATTAATAAAAGAAATAAAGATGTGTAAGATCTTTTTTTTAAATTCGATGAAATCATATGGCTCCAAAATTACGAGTCATTTTCTTATACTTCATAATAATTTTTCTTAGATCAGCCTCATTAAAATCAGGCCAAAGCTTATTTAAAAAAAATATCTCAGAATATGCCAATTGCCAAAGCAAAAAGTTACTTAATCTCTTATGACCTCCAGTTCTTATTAAAATATCTGGATCCGGCATTTTTTTTGTATACAGATTTTCCTGAAAGTTTTTTAAATTTCTTAAATTTTTACATTTTTTAATTGCTTGTATTATTTCATTTCTTGAGCCGTAATTAATTGCTAAATTTACAATTATTTTTTTATTTGTCTGAGTATATTTCATCACTTTTTTCAGGACTCTTTTTGTGCTTGATGAAATTTTATTTAGCTCACCAATTATATTAATTTTGATTCCTTGTGCTATAACGTTTTCTAGTTCCTCTGAAAAATAATTTTGAATTAACTTAAATAAATAAGAAATTTCAGATTTTGGTCTTTTCCAATTTTCTGACGAAAATACAAAAAAAGTAATTATAGGTATCTTATTTTTTATTGACTCTCCTACGATCTTTTTAACTGTTTCGACACCTTTTAAATGACCGTAATTTCTTCCTTTGCCTCTTTTTTTTCCCCATCTACCATTGCCATCCATTATGAAAGCAATATGGTTTAGATGATTCATATTTGAATTATCTCTTTTTCTTTATCAGCTGAGATTTTTTCAATTTTAACTATATTTTCATCCGTAAGTTTTTGAATTTTTTTTTCAAAACTTTTATTCTGGTCCTCTGATATCAATTTGTCTTTAAGTTTTTTTTTTAAATCTTCATTAGCTTCTCTTCTAATATTTCTGATAGAAATTTTTCCTTTTTCAATCATATTTTTTAGCACTTTGATCAAATCTTTTCTTCTTTCCTCCGTAAGATCTGGAATTCTTAATCTAATAATTTGTCCATCAACTTGTGGGTTTATGCCTAATTCGGATTTTTGTATAGAGGAGTCAATTAGTTGCACATTTGCCTTATCCCAAACCTGAATAGAAATCAGCCTTGCTTCGGGAACACTCACCGTAGCTAATTGTCCTATCGGCATTTGTTGGCCATAAATGTCGATCTTTATCGTGTCTAACATATTAGAGTTTGCTCTTCCTGTTCTTAAAGTAGACAAATCTTTTTTCAACGAAAGTATACTTTTTTCCATTTTTGAAGAATAACTGTTTTCATTAAAATCGCTCACTTTATACTCCTTCACCAACTTTATATTTTACGAAATCTAATATTTTAATTGATTTATTTTTTGAATTTTCTTTTAAAATATCAGATACTTTTTTTTTTGGATCCATTATCCAAATTTGATTAAGTAGAGAATTATCATTTAAAAATTTTGCAATTTTTCCCTGAGAAATTTTTTCAACCATTTCCTTAGGTTTACCAGAATTTAAAACTTCAGCTTTAATAATTTCAAGCTCTTTATCTACAATGCTCTTTTGAATTTGATTTTTATCAATTGCGAGTGGATTGGAGGCTGCTATATGCATAGCAAGCTTATTACCTAAATCATCATTATCGACACCTTCTAATTTCACAACTGAAATAATTTTTCCAATATTATTATCGATTGCAGAGTGCACATAATGATAATTTTTTCCAGATGAGTTATCAAAAAAAGCTGCTCTCCTTATTGTGATTTTCTCTCCAATTTTTGCAATTAAATTAACAAGATTGTCTTTTACTTGAAGATTGTTTTTCATTTTAGCATTTTGTAATTCATCTAATTTTCCTTTCGATAAAAAATTAATATCGGATAACTCTTTGCAAAAATTAATAAAATCTTTGTTTTTCGCTACAAAGTCTGTCTCACTATTAATTTCGATAACTGCAATTTCTTCATTCTCTTTTTTGGCTAGAACTAACCCCTCTGATGCAGTTCTGCTCATTTTCTTTGAAGCTTTTGCAATACCTTTTTTTCTTAAAAATTCTATTGATTTATCTATATCTCCATTGTTTTCGTCTAGAGCAAGTTTGCAATCTTTAAAACCAACGCCAGTAAGTTCTCTCAGTTTTTTAATATTATTAAAAGATTCTTTCTGTGACATGGAAATTTGTAAAAAAATTATTTTCTTACTTCAGTTTTTTTTTTTGACTCTTTTTCTTCTTTGCCTTTTATAAATTTTTCTGCGTCTTTTATAGTACTTTTTAAAAGTTCACAGTAAAGATTTATAGATCTTCTTGCATCATCATTTCCAGGAATTGGGAAATCAATTCCAGTAGGATCTGAATTAGTATCAAGAACAGCTATAATGGGGATTCTAAGTTTTTTTGCCTCTGCAACAGCTAAAGCCTCTACATTTGTGTCTATTATAAAAATTAAATCAGGGGTTTTTTTCATTTCAGAAATTCCACCCAAAGACCTTTTTAATTTTTCTCTCTCTTTACCAAATTTTAAAATCTCTTTTTTTGTAAAACCAAGATTTTCTTTTGAAAGTTGGTCATCTAGTTTTTTTAATCTTTTAATAGAATTTTGTATAGTGTTCCAATTTGTAAGCATTCCTCCTAACCATCTGTAATTTACATAATATTGTTTTGTTTCATTAGCTAATTCACTTACTTGTTCTGAAGCCTGTTTTTTTGTAGAAACTACAAGTATTTTTCCCCCGCTCGAAATAACGTTATGAACCTGAACTAAAGCATTCTTAATAAATTCAACTGTTTGGGTAAGATCGATTATATGAATGGAATTTTTTTCTCCAAAAATATATTTTTTCATTTTTGGATTCCATCTTAAGGTTTTATGTCCTAGATGGACGCCTGCTTCTAACAATTGTTTAATGTCAACTTTTGGTACGTTCATTTTTTTTTCCGGTTAATCCACCACAGTAATTCCAAATTAATGGACCGGTAGGGCAATGCCCTTGAAACTGTGTGCGAAATTAATCTTTGATATATACAAACTTATTAAAAAATCAATACTCTATACTGTTATTTTTGCTACGTATTTCTTAGCTTTTAAAGCTTTTAAAATATTTATATCAAATTTTCGGTTGTTTCTGAGAGAATAACTAGCTTTTTTGTTTTCGTCTGTAATTACTAAATTTATCTTTGTTTCTCCATCACTTGATAATATATTCTTAACTTCATCAATATTAAAATTTTTTTTTAGTTCAATAGTTACTTGAGAATAAGGTTTATTAATTACTTGATCAAGACTTAAAATTTTTCTAACATTAATTCTTTTCTTCACACCTTCATCTAAAGTTTTATCTTTTTGTAATGTCAAAATGAATGACTCTGATTCTTTTAATTTATCTCTATTCGCTACTAAAATTTCTGAAAATAAAAATAATTCAAATTCTCCTTCTTTATCACTAAACTTTATAATAGCGTAAGGCATTCCTTTTGAGCTTTTTTTCTCTTGTATAGACATAATCGTTCCAGCTACTAATGACTCGGTTAAATTATTTTGATAAAAATTTTTAAAAGAAATTATATTCAAATGATTAAACATCTCTTCATATTCATTTAATGGATGATTGGAAATATAAAAGCCTAAAGATTTAAATTCATGTGTTAAAAGCTCTTTTTGCGTCCAAGGAGAAGCCTTTTGAAATTCAAAAGCAGTTTCTTGGACATCGCTGTTACCGAATAAGTTGGTCTGATTATTATTTTTATCCTCATTAATATTTTTGATTTTTTGTAATATTTTAGGTATTGACTCAAATATTTTATTTCTATCCTTTTCAAATTCATCAAATACTCCGGCTTTTGTAAGACCTTCAAGCTGCAACTTATTTACATCTTTTATATCTACTCTCTCTATAAAATTTATTAAAGATTGGAAATTTCCATTTCGTTGTCTTTCTTTAATTATGTTTGAAATGGCCTCAAAACCTACATTCTTGATTGCTCCTAAACCATAATAAATTTTTCCATCTATTGCTTTAAATTCTGCAAAACAATTATTTAAAGATGGTCTTATAATTTCTACTTTTAACCGTTTAAGTTCCTCTACGAATTCTCGTAATTTAGAAGTATTAGTAAGTTCAGTAGTCATCGTAGCAGCTATGAAATCCTCTTTGAAATAAGTTTTTAAGTATGCTGTTTGATAAGCTATCAGAGCGTAGGCTGCTGCATGACTTTTGTTAAAACCGTATTGAGCGAAAGGTTCAATTTTTGTAAAAACAAAATTTGCAACATCTTTTTTTATACCATTTTTTATAGCACCATCAATAAATCTCTCTTTTTGTTTATCTAATTCAAGCTTCTTTTTTTTACCCATCGCTCGTCTTAAAATATCTGCTTCTCCAGCTGTAAAACCAGCTAATGTTTGAGCTATTTGCATTACTTGTTCTTGATAAATAATTATTCCATAAGTTGGTTTAAGAATTTCTTTCAATGTTGGATGGATGTAGTCAGGTTGTTTGACACCATTTTTACAATCATTGTAAATAGGAATATTACTCATCGGTCCAGGACGATATAATGCGACAAGAGCAATTATATCATCAAATCTGTTTGGTTTCATTTGTTTAATAGCTTCTCTCATCCCGGCACTTTCTAATTGGAATAATCCTGTAGTCTCACCTGTAGAGAGTAAAGAAAAAACTTTTTCGTCATTTTGATTTATTTTGCTTATATCTAAATTAATATTTTTTAATTTTAATCTTTTTAATGTTTTATCTATCACTGTAAGTGTTTTTAAACCTAATAAATCAAATTTGACTAGACCTGCATTTTCAGAAGAATACATGTCGTATTGAGTTGAGGGTAAGACAAGGTTCGAACTGTGGTCAACATAAAGTGGAAATTGCTCTGCAAGTTTTTCACCTGCTATAACAACACCGGCAGCATGCGTAGCCATGTTTCTATTCAAGCCTTCTAATTTTAAGGATAGATCTAATAATTTTTTTACTTTAGGATGTTTTTTAATTTCCTCTTTAAATCTAGGCTCTCGATCAATAGACTCTTGAAGTGTTAACGGGCGAGAAGGATCAAAAGGAACCATTTTGCAAAGTTTATCTACATGGCCATAAGATAATCCCAAAACCCTACCGACATCCCTTAAAACCATTCTCGCTTTAAGTTTGCCAAAAGTTATAATATGAGCAACACCATCTTTGTACTTTTTTTTAAGATATTCGAATACTTTATCTCTTTGTTCCTCACAAAAATCTATATCAAAATCTGGCATTGAAATTCTGTCAGGATTTAAAAATCTCTCAAAAATTAAATCGAACTCTAATGGATCAAGATCAGTAATATCTAGACAATAAGCTACTAGAGAACCAGCTCCTGAACCTCTGCCTGGTCCGACCGGTATAAAATTTTTTTTAGCCCATTTTATATAATCCGAAACAATCAAAAAATAACTAGCGTAGTTCATAGAATTTATAATATTTATTTCATGTTTTAACCTATCTAGATAAATTTGCTTCACCTGCTCATTATCTTTAAGGGAATTTTTATTATTGATAAAATTTTTAAGTCTTTTTTCTAAACCTGTTTTTGCTTGATTTAAAAGTTCTGATTCTGGAGAATTGCTATTTTCATTAATAATTGATGGTAATATAGGTTTTGATTTTTTTGGTTTAAAATTAAATCTTAAATGAAAATTGTAATTATTTTCCAAAGCTTCAGGAATATCTGAGTATATTTTTTTTAATTCTTCATTTTTCTTTAAAAAATGCTGATCGCTAAGTTTAAATCTATTTTTATCATCTACAAAATTTTTTTCCCCAATACATCTTAGTGCATCATGTGCTTCATACATTTCTTCATTTATATAAAAAACCTCCTGGGTAGCGATCAAAGGAATATTTAAAGATTTAGAGTTATTTAAAATGAAATTTTCGAAATTTTTTTCTTCAACTTCAAAGTGTCTTTGAATTTCAAAATATATTCTATTTGAAAAATGTTTTTTTAAAAGTTTTATATTTTGTTCAAATATTTTTAATTTGTTTGAATAAAATAATTTTCCAAAAAAATCTCTATAATTACCTGTCAACAAGATTAAGCCATTGCTATTATTAATTAAATCATTTAGTTCGCAAGATGGCTCCTCTAGATCTTTGCTTTTCAGAAAGCTTAGCGATGAAAGTTTAGTTAAATTTTTATATCCCTCTTCGGTTTGAGCATAAAGAGTAACTTTACCAACAAAATTATTAGCTTTTATGTTAATTTGAGTCCCAATTATAGGATGGGTTCCGACTTTGGATAGTTTTTCAGAAAATTCCAAAGCGCCACATAAGTTATAACTGTCTGTCAAGCCAAGGGATTTAATTCGATTTGTTTTACAGTAATCTGCCAAATCGTCTATTTTAATAGCTCCTTCGCAAATGGAATACTGTGTGTGAATTTTTATATTATTAAAACTTTTATCACTTACGGACATTCACTCGTTTTATATTACCATCAGAAATATACAACTTGTAATCAGCCTTGTTGGCAAGTTCTCTATTATGGGTTGCAAAGATAATTGTTTTTTTTAGTTTTTTTAATTTTAAAAAAAGGGAAAATATTTCTTTTGAAGTTTTAAAATCTAAATTTCCAGTTGGTTCATCTGCTAAAATTAAATTAGTTTCAGATATAAGAGCTCTTGCTATTGCAACTCTTTGTTGTTCCCCTCCAGACAGCTCGTTTGGGAAATGATTAGATCTATCAAATATTTTTACTTCTTTAAGAATTTTATTTACCCTTTCATTTATTTTTTTTTTTTCTACTCCTTTAATTATAAGTGGCATCATTACATTTTCGATAGCAGTAAAATCTGTTAGTAAATTATTATCTTGAAAAATAATTGAAATCATTTCTCTTCTTAAATTATCTTTTTGAATATTAGAAAGTTTTTTAGTTTCTATACTATTGATTATAATTCTTCCTTTTGACGGTTCATCAAGTAATGCTAAAAGATGAAGTAAAGAGGATTTCCCTGAACCTGAAGGCCCAACTAGCGCTACAAGATCTCCTTGGTTAATTTTAATATTGAGGTTATCAAATAATGTAATCGATCTATCGGCATTCTCGAAACTTTTTTTTAAATTATTTGTTTCAAGTAAAATTTTATTCATATCTTAAAGCTCTAAATGTGTTCATTTTTGATATTTTCATCGCAGGTAGATAAGATGCTATTGCAGATATAAATAATGAAATAAAAAAAATTACAATTATAGAATATAAATTTATCTCACTAGGTAATTTTTCTAAAAAATAAATATCCGAGGGAAAAATCTCAAAGTTAAAAACAGAAGATAAAATTATTCTTAATTTTTCGATATTAATGGAAAAAATTATCCCCAACAAAATTCCTGTAATTGTTGCTAGAAAACCTATAGATAATCCAGTAAGAAAAAAAGATTTCTTAATTGATTTTTCGCTTAGACCTAAAGTTTTAAGAATTGCAATTTCTTTAGTTTTATTTTTAATTAATATAGTAAGTCCAGAAATAATATTAAAAGCAGCAACAACCACAATTAATGAAAGAATTATAAACATAACATTTCTCTCGACTTTTAAAGCGCTAAAAAGAGTCTTATTGAGATCAGACCAAGTATAAATAAAAAAATTTGGATTTATCTTTTCAATTTTACTTTTAAAAAAATTCGCTTTTAACGGATCGACGAGATATATTTCAACATTTGTGTCTTTATTTTCTTTATTAAAAATCGATAATGCATCTTGGATGTTAACAAAAATAATATTTTGATCGAAATCCAAAAAACCAGTGCTAAAAATTCCTGCTATTTGAAAATTTTCTTGTTTTGGTAAACTCCCCAATGGGGTGTCTACAAAAGCTGAAGACATTATACTTAAACTGTCACCCTCTTTTAAGTTTAAATTAAAAGCAAGTTCTGTTCCTATAAATATTTGGTTTGAGTCAAAATTTTTTAAGTTTCCGGATGTTTTAAAATTATCGAAAAATTCAATTATTTTTTTTTCTTTTTTATTGATGCCTTTTAAAATTACTCCTTTTGCATTATTATTACTAATTATAATACCTTCTCCTGAATAAGATCTGCTTATACTTAAATTTTTAAAATTATTAGTTAAAGTATTAATAAATGAGTCATCTATTTCAAAACTATTTGGTTGAATTACTATGTGAGGATTTAATCCTAAAATTTTTTTTGTTAGGTCTGTTTTAAATCCATTCATGACCGACATGACGATAATTAAGATTGCAACACCTAACATTATGCCTAAAAAAGAGAAGATTGAGATTATTTTCAAAAAACCTTCTTTTTTTTTTGGTCTTAAATTTCTTAAAGAAATTAGTCTCTCAGCTTTAGTAAACAATTTATTAAGTTTTTAGTTTTGATTTAATATTATCAAGACTCAATATTTCACTCTTTGTATTTAATTCCTTAAATTCAAATTTATCATCCTCTGCCTTTGTGCCGATGATTATTTGAAATGGAACTCCTATTAAGTCATGTTTTTTAAATTTATTAGACATATTTTCTTCAACATCGTCTAACAATACGTCAATATTTTGTTTTTTAAGTTCTTGGTAAATTTTTTCTCCTTTATTCAGGTTATTTTTATTGTTTTTACTTATACTTGGTATGATAACTACATCAAAAGGAGAAACAGACTTTGGCCATTTCATAACATTATTATTATACTTTGCTTCAATTATCGCTCCAACTAATCTTGAAACTCCTATTCCATAAGAGCCCATTTTAACAGATACTTTTTTTCCGCTTTTGTCATCTATTAAGCAGTTCATCGGATGAGAATATTTATCACTAAAATAAAAAATATGACCCACCTCAATACCTTTTGTGATAATTTGATTTTCTTTTTTTACAGTTTTATTAAAATAATCTTTATTATATTTTTCATCTGTCACTGCATAAATTTTTGTGAAATCCTCTCGCATTTTTTCAAGAGATGAGGGGTTATATTTATATAATTCTGGATCAATTTCGAAAATTTTTTTGTCAGCGTAAATATTACTTTCACCAGTTTCTGCTAATATTACAAATTCGTGTGAAAGGTCTCCGCCTATAGGACCAGTATCTGCTGCCATAGGTATAGCTTTTAAATCCAATCTATTAAATGTTTTTAAATAAGAATAGAACATTTTATTATATGATTGTTTGGCTTCTTCATCGGATAAGTCAAAAGAATATGCATCTTTCATATAAAATTCCTTACACCTCATTACTCCAAATCTTGGTCTTATTTCATCTCTAAATTTCCACTGTATGTGATAGAGAAGTTGAGGGAGTGATTTATAAGATTTAACACTTGATCTAAAAATGTCTGTAATAAGTTCCTCGTTAGTTGGTCCATAAAGCATTTCTTTACCTTGACGATCTTTTATTCTTAACATTTCTTCACCATAATCGTCGTATCTACCACTTTCTTTCCAAATTTCTGATGATTGAATAGTTGGCATTAACATCTCTTGTGCGCCAATAGAATTTTGCTCTTCTCTGACTATTTGCTCTATTTTTTTCATTATCTTAAAACCCAAAGGGAGCCACGAATATATTCCAGAGGAAGATTGTTTTATCATACCTGTTCTTAACATAAGTTGATGAGACTTAATCTTAGCTTCTGTTGGAAGATCTTTAGTAATTGGAATAAATAATTTTGAAAGATACATTATTGCAAAAATTCTCTTAAATTTATCAAATCAATCTCTACAAGATAATATATGACTCCAAAAATTATAGTAGTAATTAATGTAGTTATTAAAAACTTTTTTCCGATTCCAGGATTTTTTGGGGCTCCAGGATCCATCCCCTCGATTCTTTCCTTAAAAACTTCTTTATTTGATTGGATTCCAATCGGTAATACTGAAAAAAAAATTATCCACCAAATCATTACATAAACAATTATTGAACCTGTTATACCCATTAAATTCTTGCAATATTAATATTGGTAAATGGTTTCTTTCCAGTTTTTTCTTTTACGATTCTTCTACAATTTTGTTTTAATGTTTCAATTAAATTTTGTTGTTGTCTTTTATTTTCCATCGAAAAAGTTCTACAGATGTTGATTATTTCATCTTCCATATCAAAAATGAAAGTATCGTCTTCGTTTTTTTCAGGAATTCCCTTATATGAAATGACTGGTTTTTTTACTTTCCCATTGTTTGATACAATTATTGTAATTTCTAAATATCCATTAGCAGAAAGGTTTTTTCTATCTTTTATAGATTGAGCGTCTGTTTCAACATTAATATTTCCATCAAGATAAACCTTTCCTGATGGCGCTTTATCAATAATTTCTGGTTTGCTCCCAGGAAGAATTTTAATGATATCACCATTTTCAATTAATAAAGTTTTAGGAACTTGCATTTCTTTTGCAAATTGGACATGTTCTGCCATATGCCGGTGTTCTCCATGGACTGGTATTACACATTGCGGCTTCACCATTTTGTACATATCCTTAAGGTCATCTCTATTAGGATGACCAGAGACATGGACGAAAGCATTCTCTTCACTAATCATTTCCATTTTGTTTCTTACAATCAAATTTTGCAGATGATATAATTTTTTTTCGTTTCCTGGTATAATTTTAGAAGAAAAAATTACACTATCTCCGCTTTCTAAATGAACATCTGGGTGAGTACCATTTATTATTCTAGTCATTGCCCCCATTGGCTCTCCTTGGCTACCAGTAGCTAAATATAAAATTTTATTTTTTTCTACTTTTTTAGCATCCCGTGGTTCTATTGGTTCTATAAGTCCTTGAAGATAACCGCATTTTTTTGCTGCTTTATAAATTCTCTGCATAGATCTACCAACTAAACAAATATTTCTTCCGGTTTTTTTTGCACAATAGAAAACTGACTCCATTCTAGCTACGTTCGAGGCAAAAGATGTCACCAAAATTCTTTTAGTTTTAATTTCCATAATTCTTAAAAGGCTGTCTCTCACCTCAGACTCTGAGCCCGCTCTGCCAGGACTAAAAATATTTGTAGAGTCACACACCATTGCTGTAACGCCGCTTTCCCCGATAGACTTTAATTTTTGCTCATCAATTTGTCCGCCTATTAATGGATTTGGATCAATTTTCCAATCACCCGTATGTAAAACTGTTCCTAACGGAGTTTTAATACTAAGGCCGTTGGGCTCTAAAATAGAATGTGTTAAAGTTACAAAATCAATTTCGAAACTCCCGAGCTTAATTTTACTGTTCAAAGGCACAACTTGTAAAAATGAGGAAATATCAATTTTTTTTTCTTTGAACTTTTCTAAAATTAGGGCCGCAGTAAAAGGAGTGGCATACATTTTACACTTTAAGTTCGGCCATATATGTGCAACTGCACCTATATGATCCTCGTGGGCATGCGTTAAAACAATTCCAAGTAAATCCTCTTTTTTATCGATAATAAAACCTGCATCTGGCATTATAAGATCTACTCCAGGTACAGAGTCATCTGCAAAAGAAACACCCATGTCTACTATTATCCATTTTTGATCATTTTCTTTTCCGTAGGCATATAGGTTCATATTGCCTCCGATTTCCCCTGATCCACCTAAGGGACAAAAAAGTAATTCTTCTTTACTCATAATAATTTTCTATAAACTTTAGAAATTCCTTTGATCGTTATATCTTGATCTAAGATAGTTCTTCTTTTAATAATCTTCTTAAATAAGTTTGCATATCCTCCTGTAAGTATAATTTTATAATCCATTTTCCAATTTTTTGTTATTTTATTAATTATATTATTTATTAATCCATCGTAACCCCAGATAAAGCCTGCATTTAGTGCATCTTTTGTATTCTTTCCATAGCTCTTTTGTTTATTTTTTAAATTAAATTTAGGAAGTAGAGCAGTAGACTGACTTAAATTTTTTATGGATAATTTCACTCCTGGAGCTATGACACCTCCCTCGTAAATTCCATTTTTGACAATATCAAAAGTTGTGGCAGTTCCAAAATCAATTATTAAACAATTTTTAAATTTTTTACCTTCTATTGAATTTACAATTCTATCTGAACCGAGTTGTTTTATATTTTTTATATTTATTTTAATCAACTTTTTCAAATCAAGACTTTTTACTTCTAAAACTTCATAATTATTTCTTTTTAATATTCCCTTTATCTTTTTAAAAGCTGTCGGAACAACACTTGAAAATAATATTCGATTGTTTAATTTTTTTCTTGAAAGTCTACCTAAATATTTATTGAAAAATCCTTTTAAAAAAATTTTTTTAGTATCAAGGATAATTGACTTCGAAATTTTTGATTTTTGTAATAAACAAATTCTAGTTGAAGTATTTCCTATATCGCCAATAATATAATTCATTTTTTTATTTGTATTTCCTCTTTAATTTTAAAAAGGATAATTTATCTTTTTCCTTAATAAATTTTTCATATACGATTTTAATATTTTTTAATATTTTTTGATTATCAATTTTTTTATTTAATATATTTTTCAAACAAGTAGATTTAAAGCTTTTGTTTTGTGGATCAATATTAGTATTTAATCCAATCCCAACTACTAAATAATTATAATTTTTGAATTTAATAACTTCTTGCAATATACCACAAAATTTTTTGTTATTTATTAATAAATCATTTGGCCATTTTATTTTTATTTTTTTTAAAATTTTACTTGAAATCACCTTTTTTATTACAAGTGCATTTAAAACTGAGAACTGTTTAAAATTAATTTTTTTTGGATTAAATTTGAAAAATAAAGAAATAAAAAGGTTCCCCTTTTTAGAGATCCATTTTTTTCCAATTCTGCCTCTTCCGTTAGTTTGGGTCTCAGTTATAATTAATGTAGGTTTTGATATATTTTTTTTTATCAGATTTATAGCGATATCGTTTGTGCTTTTTACTTTTTTAAACTTTTTTATCTGCATCTTCATTAACCAACGAATAATCTAATTACTAAATTATTCAAAACGGAAGGATATAAAAAAAAAGTGATCAAAACTGTACAGCTAGCAAAAATAGAAATTTGAGCAGTCCTATTTTTAGTTGATTCAAAAGTGATGGAGCTATCATCAAAATAAATAGTTTTTATAATTTTTAAATAATAAAATGCTGACATAACTGTTGTTAGCAAACCAATAATTGCAAGTGCGTACATCTCGTTCTCTAACACTGCAACAAACACATAAAATTTTGCAAAAAATCCCCCAAGCGGCGGAACTCCTGCTAAAGAAAATAAGATTATTAATAGAGAAATAGATAAAAGTGGATGTTTTTTTGATATACCGGATAAATCAGAAATGTTTTCTTTATATTGCCCGTCTTTTTTAAGTAAATACATGCAAGAAAATGCTCCTACATTCATAATCACATAAATTGATATATACACCGTTGCACTTTGATAGCCAGAAATTGATCCAGTAGCAACTCCAGCAAGCGCATATCCAATGTGACCTATTGAACTATAAGCAAGAAGTCTTTTAAAATTTTTTTGAGCCATTGCTGCAACAGCTCCTAGAATCATAGATGCAATGGATATGAAAATAATAATTGTTTGCCATTCTAATAAAATATTTGAAAAAGGAATAAACATAAATTTTATCAATAATGCTAATCCAGCAACTTTTGGAACAACTGCGAAATAACTTGTTATTGATGTCGGAGCTCCTTCATAAACATCAGGCGTCCACATATGAAATGGAACTGCTGAAACTTTAAATGCAAGCCCAACTAATATAAATACCATTGCAAATACTGCTCCTGTATTTTCTTTATTAAGTTGACTAGCGATTAACTCAAAATTTGTTGAACCTGTAAATCCATATAGCAATGAACATCCGTACAATAATAAACCCGAAGATAAAGCGCTGAGTACAAAGTACTTAATACCAGATTCCGTTGATCTAACATTATCTCTATCAATAGACGCGAGAATATAAAGTGATAAAGACTGAAGCTCTAAACCCAAATAAAAGAGTATTAAATCATTAGCGCTTACCATGAAAAACATTCCTAAAATCGACAACAAAATAATTATAGGATATTCAAACTTATCTAGTTTATTATCTATAATAAAATTTCTGGAAGAGTTTAAAACGACTAATGAGGATAAAAGTATTAAAACTTTAAAATAATTTGAAAAAGCATCTCTTATAAAACTATCTAAAAATATTTTTTCTTCAAAATTTGGACTTGTTAAAATAATAGTAATCGTGACAATTATTATTATTGAAGTTAGATTAAATATTAAGTTAAAACTTTTTCTTACAAAAACACCAACCATTAAAATTGAAAAAATCGATAAAGATAAAAAAATCTCAGGAAATATTATATTTAAATTATCAATCATATTTAATTTGAAATTAATGCTGCTTCATAACTGTCAATCAAACTGTCGACGGAAACACTGAAAGTCTCCATTAAAGGAAGTGGATAAAATCCAAAAAATAAAATAAAAAACGCTAAAGTCACTAGCATAACGACTTCAAATTTATTGATATCCTTTAAATTATTTATTTCCGAATTATTTGTTGTCCCAAAAATAACTCTTTTGGTGAGCCATAACATGTATGCTGCTCCTAGAACTACTCCAAAGGTGGCTAACATTGCTGCTAAATAACTCTTTTGAAATGTTCCTGTCAAAACAAGAAACTCGCCTAAAAATCCTGATGTGCCAGGTAATCCAAGCGCAGCCAAAGCAAATAAAATAAATAAAAACGAGTACTTTGGAATTTGATTAACTAGCCCTCCGTATGTACTTATCATTCTAGAATGTAATCTATCATAAACCACTCCAACACATAAAAATAATGCTGCTGATATTAAACCATGACTAATCATTTGGTATATACTTCCTTCTATGCCTTGTTTAGTTAATGTAAAAATTCCAAGAGTGACATAACCCATATGGGCCACAGAAGAGTAAGCAATTAATTTTTTCATATCTTCTTGCATCAGTGCTACTAATGAAGTGTAAATTATCGCGATTATGCTCAAAGTATATATCAATGGTGTAAAATATTCTGACGCTATTGGAAACATGGGTATAGAGAATCTTAAAAAACCATACCCGGCCATTTTTAATAAAATTGCAGCAAGAATAACAGAGCCAGCTGTTGGAGCTTCAACATGTGCGTCTGGTAGCCATGTATGCACAGGCCACATGGGCATTTTGACTGCAAAGGAACTCAAAAATGCAAGCCATAATAAGTTTTGGTATTCTTTTGGTATTTTTATCTCATATATTTGAGTAATATCGGTCGTTCCTGTAAGCCAATAAATAACAATTATTGCCACAAGCATTAAAACTGAACCGAGTAAAGTAAATAAAAAAAATTTAAATGCAGAATAGACCCTTCTAGGTCCACCCCAAACCCCGATAATTAAAAACATAGGTATTAAACCTGCTTCAAAAAATAAATAAAAAATTACAAGATCAAGCGAGCAGAACACTCCGAT
>MDTE01033103.1_pt1 | contig 24013 bp, 13 predicted proteins | sample 811231 | NCBI WGS metagenome assembly MDTE01 (sample SAMN05326651, study PRJNA326480) | marine metagenome | isolation source: seawater | place: Indian Ocean: Red Sea | collected 2010 | reverse complement strand
CGCGAAGATCGTGATGTCGTAAATGTAATCGAACATGACCATCGAGCCCATAAAAATGGCAAACACCCGAATGGGCGCGATGGGCATGATGGCGTTTGAGAAGAACGCCGCGGCCGTGGTCACGCTCGTCAACAACATCGCCCATGCCGAGTCGTAATACGCTCGATTCATCACGGTCGTGGCGCTCGATCCCGGTGGACAGCGACACTTGGCCTGCTGGAACTTGTCGTACATGACGAAGCAGTCGTCGGCGCCGATGCCCGCTATCACGAAAATTCCAATAAAGTTAAGGAACGGGAAGAACGAAATCTGGCACATAACCTTGGTGAAGAACAATGCTGTCGGAAAGGACAACAGAACTTGGACGATCCCGCCGACTGTCAACAGAAGAGACCCCATGTGCAACCAAAGCAAGACGATGATGATGAAGACGGCGCCCGCGGCGAGTCTCATATCTTTGTAGAGCTGGTCGTCAACGTACAGGTCACGAACATCGCTCTCGATCGTGTCCCAATAGACGGTGAAATACGAGGACGTGTACTTCCAACCGCTCTTCCAGGCGTCGTATCCCCACTGATTCGCGTCATCTCTGCTGCCGCTGGTGTAAATATCGCTCGTCGTCAGGCTCAGCCGAGTGTTCCCGCTCAATCCGAAGAGCGAATCCAAAGCTTTTCCGTTATACGACATAAAGGACACTGCCGTGCCGCAATCACCGTTGGAATCCTCAGCCTTTATCGTCGAGCAATTGAGCATGTACTCCTTCACATCAGCGAGCGTCGCCTTCAGCGTCGCGTTTGTTCGATACTCGCCGCACGAAGAAGCCCCCTGCACCGCGTACAACGCCATCGGGTACGACAAGGCTCTCCGGCACCGTTTATACAGCGAGCCGTCCTCCCTCCAGTTCTCCCAACCGCCCTTATACGTCTCACCACCGTTCCAATCCGACGACGACGTCCCCGGCGGCGTCCCCGTGCACGGGCTTTCCGTTTGACACTTGGACCCAAAATCGCCGCCGTCTCCGCCGCCGATGGAAATCTCCATAAAATTCTCCGTCGCCTCGCACGCGTCCGCGAACGCATCCGGCGAGAATAAATCCACGCCCGCCTTCGCCTCGAATATCAATCGAAACCCCTGATACGTGTCTCCGTCGTACGTGTTCGTCCGGTACTGCGCCGCGCACGCGGGGTCGGATTGCAACAATCGTCGTCTCGCGTTCGGATTCGCCTGCCACGCCGTGTTCGTGTCCCCCTCATCCCACGAACTCGTCGAGTACAGCTCGTACGCCGTCTGCCTGTCCGCGATGGTCGTCCCGCGCGCGTTCCATCCCTCGGTCTGCACCTCGAGTCCGGCCACCGCGAAGGCGATTCCACCAGTGACGAGCGCGATGAGCGTGGTGACGCCCGCGGTGACGCACGGCCACCGCGCGACGGCGCGAACGACGCGATCGACCGGTTCGTCGTCCGACATGATCGCTCGCGAGACGAGAGACGCGCGGCGGGGTGACGCGCGACGGGAATGCGCGGGGAACGCGCGGTCAACGGGGTAACGACTTTTTCCGGGTGTCGAGTCCCCGCATCTCCGGGGTTGTGATTGGTGATTACCGAAAGGGTGGACGCGGCGCGCGGCGCGGGACGCGAGGATCATCGCAACGCCGTTCCGGGGTCTTCCCCGGGAGTGGGAACCCATAACCCGGAGTCCACCATCGCTTTCATGTGTCTCGCGGCGTCCTCCGCCGGGAGGGCGTTGACGAATTCGCGAAGCGCCGAGACGGAGCCGGAATCGAACGCGTCTCGCATCTCTCGCGGTAACGAGTCGTACACCGCCACCGGATCGAGTCCGCCGGGACCGAGGCGTTCTTCGAGAGGAATCTCTTCGAGAGACGTCGGTCCGTCGGCGTCGGCGTCGGCGTCGGCGTCGGGGTTCTCGGCTCGCTCTCGAAGCTTGACGAGCGCGCGCTCGCAGAGTTTTTCAAAGTACTCTTCAAACGATTTCTCGTACGCCGTCATCGCCTCCGCGCTCGAGTCTAATCGTCTAAAGAACGGTTCGGCCGCGTCTCGTTCGCTCTTCTTTCCAGCCTCGGCGAATTCACCGATGGATTTACACGCGAAGGCCACCCTCGCGCACGTCTTGGCGGCGCGCGTCTTCTTCTCCATCTCCAGATACAACGACTTCAAGAGCAAGTATCCCGTCGCGTGTTCGCACAACAGGTGTAAACGACCGGTCGAGAACCAATTACCGAGTTCACCATACGACATGCTCGCATTTCTCTCGGCGATCTCGTCCAAATCATCCCCGTACTCGCGCGTAAACGTCTCGTAATCCATCGTCTCGGCGTTCGCGCGCGACTCCGGCGCGCACGCCGAGCCCACCAACGTCTTCTCGCTCGACACGTAACACATCTCCTCGGCGTTAAACTTTTTCTGACGCTTCAACTCTTCAATCTTACCCTCAATCGAAGCCAATTCACCGCGCTTAGCCTCTAACAGACGCTTTTCCTCCGCCGCGCGCGTCTTCGTCTCCGCCGCGGCTTCCCCGTCCCCGTCGACGCGCAATCCCTCGGCGAGCGCCACCAACGACTCTTCCCGCGCCTTGACCGCGCGCTTCGCCTCTCGACGTTCGGTCTCAAGCGTCTCGATCTTCTCAACGCGCTCTCGCTCGCGGTGTTCGTGCGCCTCGCGCTTGATGCGTCGAAGCGTCTGCGCTTCGATGAATTGCGCGCCGGGATGTGAATCTTCATCGTCGCTCAGTTCGATGTTATCCCACTTGGAATAATCAAACGGACGCGCGGACATGTCGACGAGAGTGTCGCGAATCAATGGCGCGTATTCGCGTCGTCGCGTCGTCGCGTCGTCGTGTGTGGGAACGGCGATGCATGAGATGAATGAAGACTGGCGTCGTCGTCTCGCTCCGAGGATATGAATGAAAATAACGCGCGCGCATCGTCATAATCTACCGTCGTGCGCGACCACTCGCGAGAGTCGATCGGTGATGACGTCCAACGCCTCGTCGACGATTCGTCGCACGAGTTCATCGCACGTCGGCACGTCGTCGATGAGACCCATGACGCACCCGGCGCTCCACACGCTCGATTCCGGGTCGCCCGTCTCTTGAAAAGATACGCGATAGTTTTCACCGCGCACGAGGTGGTGAATGGCGCTGAAATCGCCCGGTTTCTCGGATTCGATCGCGCGAACCTCCTCGGCGACGCTGTTCTTGTACACGCGCTCGTGATTCTTCACCGTGGTCATGACGAGGGTGGTGCGATTTTCGTCGGCGGCGACGAGGGCGTCTTTAATGCCGGGTAAAATCGGTGCCTCTCTCGTTGCCATGAACCTCGTTCCCATGCACACGCCGTCTGCACCGAGCGCGAGCGCGGCCGCTAACTGTCTCCCCGTGCCCACGCCTCCGCATGCTAAATACGGCACTCGCAACGTCGTCCTCGCCTTGGCCAAGAGCACCAAGCCGCCGACGTCATTCGTCCCCGGATGTCCCGCGCACTCGAATCCATCTATCGACACCGCATCCGCCCCCAATCGCTCCGCCGCCTGCGCGTGACGCAATGTCGTGCACTTATGTATCACCACGATCCCCGCTCGCTTGAACATATCGATAAATTTCCCGGGATTCGCCCCCGCCGTCTCCACCGCCGCCGGCGCGCACGCGCACACCACCCTCGCGTACGATTCGTAATCCGGCGGTTTCAGCGCCGGTAACAGCGTGAAATTCACCGCGAACGGCGCGGGACGACCATCGCGCGTCTTTCTCGTGATCATCCCTCGCACGCGCTCGATCTCTCGACGCAGCGCCTCGGGCGACGGTTGCGTCAGCGCGGTGAGCGTGCCGAGCGCGCCCGCGTTCGACACCGCGGCGACGAGCTCGGCGCGCGAGACGTGGTGCATGCCGCCCTGAAGCACGGGATGTTCGAGACCGGGGATGAGGTCGGTGACTCTCGTGCGCAGACGCGCGCGCGAGGGCGGAGACATGACGGTGCGATTGATGGATTGAATTCGCGCGCGGGCGCGCACTGACGCGAGTCGGACGCGCGCGATGACGACGCGTCGACGATTGGCGCGCGCGTTCGTCGACGCGTGCGCGGTGACGTCACCTCGCGCGTCGTTCGCGCGCGCGGCCGCGGCGACGGCGACGGCGACGACCGCGCGCGCGACGGCGGGGACGCGCGCGCGGTCCTCGGCGGCGAAATTTCCAGGCGCCGTCGCCGCGCACGCCGCCTCGCGCGAGGATGATCCGACGCGTGTGACGCCGAGACGCGTGACGTTTGAATCCGGACGTCTCGCGCGCTTGACGGACGGCGCGGTGTTGGCGCACGTCGGGGACACGGTGGCGCTGTGCGCGGCGACGGCGAGCCGCGAGCTCGACCGCGCGTCTCTGGTGAAAGGATTCGTCCCGCTCATGGTGGATTATCGCGAGCGATCGTACGCCAAGGGGAAGATACCGTCGACGTTCACGCGTCGGGAGGGAGCGCCGAAGGAGCGAGAGATTTTAGCGATGCGAGTCATCGATAGGGCGACGAGGCCGTTGTTCCCGAAGACGTTTGGGAAGGAGACCATGGTGCAGTGCGTGGTGATGGCGAGCGACGGCGTGGAGGATCCGGCGGTGTTGGCGGTGAATGGGGCGAGCGCGGCGTTGATGGCGTCGAGCATACCGTGGCGTGGACCCATCGGGGCGGTTCGCGTGGCGGTGGTGCGAGGCGGCGACGGGTCGGCGGCGGCGAGCGGCGACGAGCCGGAGATCATCGTCTCACCTTCGGATGAGGTGGTAGAGATGTCAGATTTTACGTTGTTCTACGCCGGGAACGACGCGCGCGCGCTGATGATTGAGGCGCAGAGCAACAAGTCTGGTGGTTTGGAGGAGCGTTTGGTCGCCGCGGCGTTGCGCAAGGCGCACCAGGCGGTTCGCGAATTACTTCCGCCGCAGATTGAACTGGCGAAAGAGATCGGCAAGCCCCAGCAAGAGCTCCCGCCGTCGCCTCTGACGCCGGAGATCAAGGAGGAGTGTTATCAAGTCGCCAGGGCGCGCGTGTTGGCGCTCTACGAGGAACACATTCAAGACAAGCACGAGCGCGGACGGAAAATGGCCGAGTTGCAGGCGCAAGTCGTGACCGAATTGACGGAGAGTCATCCGGAGTGGTTCGAGAGCGGAGAAGTGAACGAGGCGGTGCTTGGATCGGCGTATTTCAACGCGTGTGGACGCGTGCTCCGCGAGCGTGTGCTCGATGAAAACATTCGCGTCGACGGCCGAGGATTGTACGATTTACGCGAGCTCGACAGCGTCACGGACACGATGCCCATCGTGCACGGAAGCGCTCTGTTCGAGCGCGGGAGCACGCAAGCCTTGGCAACCGTCACACTCGGTTCGCTCGATGACTCCCAGCGTTTGGATAACCTCACGGGTCCGACTTCGAAGCGATTGATGTTGCACTATTCGTTTCCGTCGTTTTCTGTCAACGAAACCGGCGCTCGTGGTCTCTCGCGACGCGAGGTCGGACACGGCGCGCTCGCCGAGAAATCTCTTCTCGGCGTGTTTCCAGACGAAGAAGCGTTCCCATTTGCCGTCCGAGTGAACACTGAAACGTTGGAAAGTAACGGTTCGTCTTCTATGGCGGCGGTGTGTTCCGGATCCATGGCGCTCATGGACGCGGGCGTTCCGCTCACCGAACACGTCGGCGCCATCTCCATCGGTCTCGTTATGGATGAAGACGACGATACGGGCGAGGTGAAGCGATACGCACTCATGGACGACATCATGGGTCTCGAAGACGTCTTGGGCGACATGGACTTTAAGATTGCCGGCACGCGTGCGGGCGTGACGGGCATCCAACTCGATTGCAAACCGGAGGGCATTCCACTCGATATTTTGATCGAAGCCCTCGATCGGGCGTCGGCGGCGAGACAGAAAGTTATCGACGTGATGGAACGCGCGGTTCGCGAACCGAAGGCGGCCGTGAAGGATTCCGCGCCGCGATACGGCAGAATGACCATTCCGCCCTCGCTCATCGGAAAACTCATCGGACCGCAGGGATCGAACATCAAGGCGCTGGAGAAAGACACCGGCGCCAAGGTGTCCATTCTCAACGACGACGGCGAGTTGGCGATTTTCGGACACAACAAGGATTCGTTCGACCGCGCGACGGCGCACGTGGAAGAATTGAAGAATTCCGTCGTCGAGGCTGGGAAAACGTACCTCACCACCGTCAAGGAAGTCTTGCCGTTCGGATGCGTATTGACCACCGCCGGAGGCGACGATGGGCTCCTGCATGTCAGCGAGATCGCGCACGAACGAACGGAAAACGCGAGCGACGTGTACGCCGTGGGTGATCAGGTCGAGGTCAAGTGCGTGAACAAGGACGCGCGGGGCAGCATCAAGTGGAGTCGCAAAGCGCTCTTACCGCGCCCGCGTCCGCCGGGACGAGAGACGCCGCGCTTCAGAGTGCAAAAGAAGACGACTACAGAGGAGTGAGTGATTATTACTAGTGCGTAGAATGAGCTAGATTTTGTGTAGGTGAAAAAATGATTTGTTCTCAACCGTGTCGCTCCCAATCTTCGAGCACGGGTTCGATGATGGATGCGAACAGACGCTTTCGATTCTTCATCACGGCTTGGTATAAATCGCCGAGCACGCGCGCCGAGATGGCGTTTTGTCGCTCGTCCGCGACGACTCGCATTTCGAAGCCGCGTCTTCGCTTGCGCTGGTGGGAAGACTTGGTCGACATTGGCGCCGTTCCCACCGGAACCTTCACCTTGGCGATTTCCCGATCGAACCACGACGAGAGCGCGTCTCTGTCTCCGATATCGTCACGCGGGAAAGGATCTTTCACGTCCGTCTCCACATCGAGCACAGACGTCACGGCTTCGAACCAGGTCTCGACTTCGAGTTTACGATCGGCGGCGGCGCCGATTTCTCCATCCTCTTGTCCGAGCGAGACGACGGCACCGTCGACGACTCTACCGTAGTTTTCGACGCGATCTCGCGCGGCATAGGGACCGACGACGCGCCACGCGTCGTCCTCGCGACGGTGCGCGACCATGACGTGAGGCAGTCGAGACACGAGTTCGTCGTACGAAAACGGACCGAGAGAAAATTCTCCACCGCGCTCGTCGTCCGGTAACCACCACTGACCCGCGAACGGATTCGCGGCGAAATACCGCATCATGTCTTCGTATTGTCGACGTTCCTCTTCGGCGGCGAGTCGCGCGCGCTCCTTCTCGTCGATTTGATCGGCTCTCGCCACCACCGCTCCTGACGCGCGTTCCGCCGCCGCCACCGCCGCGGCTCGACTTCTCTGCGCCGCCGCCTCGAGCTCCGCCGCCTCCGCCTCCGCTGCCGCCTGTCGTTCTGCCCCACCCGGTTTATGACTCCAACTCACGTCCGATCGATCGCTTCGCGCGTCCTCGCTTCCCGGCGTCTTGGACGTATTTCTCAACTGTTCCGCCACCGCCGCGTTCAATCCCTCCGCGTCCAGCGCCCCGTTCGTCCGCTCTCGATCCTCGATCACCCAAAACGGTTCCCGCAACTCCAACGCTTTCGGCTCCTCCGGCACCGCCCCCTCCTCGTCGTCCTCGGCGTCCAGCGCGCTCAAATCTGGCCTCGGATCCCTCGCGTCCGTCGCCACGTCCCTCGACCACGCCTCATTCGTCGTCCCATCCTCCGCCATCGGCGTCGACATCGCCGCCCGTCCCTTCTTCACCCGTTCCCTCGTCGCGCTCAGGATGTCTCGCCACGTTTTCGGCCGCTTATACTTTTCCAACTGCACGTGTCGCACGTCGAGCGTGATGCCCAACGCGTCGTCCCTCCCCGCCGCGTCCGGTTCCGTCTCCTCCGTCCCCGGCCTCGCCCCCACCACCGCCTCCGGGGCCACCCGCGGCAACGTCCCACCGCCGATGGCGAGCAATCTCGACAGACGATCGTCCAGCGCGCTCGGCGCGTCGACGCCGTCCGCCTCGACCTCGCCCGCCGCGACCGGTTCCTCCGCGCTCTCGTCCCCCCTCGCCCGCGCCGCCGCCGCTCGCGCGCGCGCGGCGTCGACGATGTCCCCGACCGTCGTCTCGCGACCGTCATCGCTCGCGCGAACGACGTGCGCGCGCTGAAAGTGGTCGGCGAGGTGCCACCGCGCGAGGGCCATCTCATCGAACGGACCCTGCGTCCGTCCCGACAGATCCACGTACGTGTACTTTGCGCTCGCGTCGCAGTGCGCGAGCATGTCCTCGATCGCGTCGTCGTCGTCGTCGAGCGCCATGGCGTCGCGTGCGCGCGCGGACGAGACGGCGGGTCGAGGCGAATTCTGACGTTCGTCTTCATCCTCTCGCGCGTCGCGCATCGTCGCGCGCGACGCGATCGCGAACGCGTCGCGCGCGACGATACACGTCGCGTCGCGCATCGCGATCGCGTCGCGCGGGCGCGCGTCGACGCGTTCGCGAGCGAGGGAGGGGCGTGTGCGCGCGATCGACCGACATTGACACAAATAATCATGAATCATTCGCTCGACGACGACGACGGTGACGACTCTGACTGCGTGCGAGACGCCGAGAACACCCCCAGTGCCGTCCTCGCGTCCGCGACGCGTCCACAGAGCGCGGTTTCGGTGGCGTTCGGGACGTTTTTCGCGGGGAGAGAGCTCGGCGCGGAGAGGCGTCGACGCGCGGCGAAACGGTTACGCGCGGCGTTGGGCGAAGACGACGCGCGATGGCGACCGAAAATGTTCTCGAGGGCGCTGAACGTGCGAGTGGTGATGCTCGTGGTGATGGTGTGGGCGGAGATGGCGCTGCCGACGTACGATACGTCGAGAGAGATTACGCACGCGACGGCGACGGCGACGAGACGCGTCGACGCCGAGGAAGGCGGAGACGCCGCGCGAACGAAGATTGAGAGCTCGGTCGGGGCGTTCGCGTGTGAAAGAGTCAAGGCGTTGACAAGTTGGGATTCGGCGCACTTTGTCGGCGTGTCGCTGGACGGGTACGCGTTCGAACATCAACACGCGTTTTATCCGGGGTACCCGTCGACGATTTACGCGTTGAGACAAATCGCGAGTCGGGCGTTGCGAGTGGTCAGCGTGCGCGTTCCCGAGGGTAGCGCGCACGAGGAGTGTCTGACGAACGCGGTGGCCGTAGGCTTTAACACGTTCGCGTTCGCGGCGTCGGTGGAGGCGATGTATTCGTTATCAAAGGTGTTGTTGAAGGACGACGGATTATCCGAGGCGGCGGCGCATCTGTACGCGCTCAATCCCGCGAATGTGTTTTACGGCGCTGCGTACACCGAGAGCGGGTACGCGCTATGTGAGTTCACCGCCGGGGTGCTGTTACAAGAGAATAGAATCTTAGGAAGTGGGTTATTTTTCGGTTTGGCGACGTTTTTTAGATCAAACGGGGTACTGAACGTGGTCAACGTCGTCACCCACGTGGGCTGGGAGATGTATCTGCTGTTGAGAAACGACAAGAACGATGTTCGACACTATCGCGCGGCGTCGTTTCTCAAGCGCGGGATCATCGCTCTGTGCCTCATGGTGCTCCCGCACTACGCGTTCGCCATGTACGGCGACCACAAGTATTGTCGAACCGACGTCTTCGCCGATGCACCGAGACCGTACTGTCGCCCGGCGTCGTGGAAAAATCTCTACGGGTTGATTCCAAGCGGCATGTATGCTTTCTTGCAGAAAAACTACTGGAACGTCGGTCTGTTCACGTCCTACCGCGTTCGAAATCTCGGCAACGTCCTCCTGGGCGCGCCCGCCATTCTTTTGGGCGCGCACCTCTCTCGCAGTTTTACGTTTTCTCAAGACGCGCGCATCTTCGTCAAGGATGATCAACACGTCTTCGTCGGCGCGTATTTCTTCAAGCTCGGACTCATGGCGCTCGTCGCCGCGACGACGATGCACGTGCAAGTGTCCACGCGCTTTCTGAGCACGTCGCCCGCCATGTATTGGGGACTCGCGTACCTCGGAAGTTCGAACCGGACGTGGCGCGTTCTCGCGACGACGTATTACTTATCCTTCGCGCTCGTCGGCGCCGCGCTCTTCGCCAACTTTTACCCGTGGACGTGAAACGGCGCGACGCGTCGGTTGTAATAAAGACGCTAGTACAAGCTTGTTTGCAATGGCTCCAAGAAAACAGCTTCACGGCTGCTGACGAACCTCTATACGCTCATCTTTCAAATACGCATCCGCGCGACGCTCGGTCGCTCACCGCCCGCCGCTCTTCGGCGCCACCTCTCTCGCTTTCCGTCCCTCGGCCACCGCCTCTCGCAGCGCCTCCACCACCGCCCGTTTCTCTTCGATCATCACCTCTATCCTATACTCCAAATCACGCATCGCCTGACTCGGACGAACCGCGTCGTTTATCACCCGGTGCGCGTTGTTCAACAGCGTCCCCGCGTCGCGTACCCATCGATCGCTCTTCGACGGCGCGTCCACGCACTCGGCCAACGCGCGCGCGTATCGTTCGCACGCGCTCTCCACGCACGCGATAATCTCTTCGCGCGCGTCCGCGTTCGCGCCGTCGTCGACGACCACGGGGTACACGAATCCGCTCGCGTCGTGTTCGTGCCAGGGCGCGGTGGTGTGTTGCGCGCCGAACGACGCGTACGAAGCGTCGCGAGGGACCGGTGGGGGGGGAGGGCCGTCGACGTCGACGTCGTAGAGCGCGTAGTGCGCGGGTGGAGGCGGAAACGGGGTCGCGGACGTCGGCATGAGGCTCGATGTGAGGATCGGGGAGAATGGGAACGGCGAGAGACGGGGAGACGCGCGGCGGCGGAGACGGAGTCGCGGGTTACAAATTATCGCCGTCGGTGTCGGAGAAACGCTCGTGGGCGACGCGAAATGGAAGTAAATAGGCGCCGACGCCGGTTGGATCGAGCGCGCGCTCGAGCGGGACGGCGAGTTTGACGTAATTGTGGCGAAGTAAACCTCGATCGGAGACGAAGCGGGCGAGCCATCGCTTGGCCTCGAGGGAGATTTGTCTGCACACGTCGTCGTGCGCGCGCGCCCACTGGTACTTGGCGCGAAGATCGCTGAGATCTTCTTTGATCGGGATGTAATGTCGCCAAGGGATCAAATCGTCAAAGTACGAGTCCTTCATGGACGTCTCGTGATGGAACAAGACGCCGGGCATGGAGAGCTTGTGAAGCGTCCCGGTCCACGACGTGCCGCCCCAACCGCCGAGATCGAGTTGGTACTTGAATCTCGCCAGTTCCTCCCCGCTCGTCGGTGTCTCGGCGTCGACGCCGAATTTGGCGCCGAGGACGAAGCGGTCGTGGTCTTGGTTTCTCGCGCCGTGCGCGGCGACGCCGCCTCGCGCCGCGCCGCCGTGACGAAGAAACTCGGGATTGACGAAGCGCGCGTTGAGCCAAGAATCGTCGTCGAGTTTGCTCATCAACACCGCGCGCGTGCGTGGAGTGATCTCGGTGGACGAGAGCATCGATCGGAACGCTTCTCGAGGATCATCGTGCGCCGTCATGTCTCGCAGTTGACACTTTTCCGAGTGCCACGAGCGACCCAGTATGGAGTGACACATCGACTCCTTGCTATTCTCGTACGCCGGCCCGAGGAACGGGTAATCGGTTCCTCGCCAGATGGTTTTGTTTACGAGGTTATCCCACTCGTACGCGCGACGCTTATCGACGTCGAACGCGGCGAGATCGAACAACGCGTAGTTGGACCACATGCCTCTACTAGGCTCGACGGTGGGCTTTCCCATCGCCGCCTCCACTTTCTCCGCGAGCGTGATGAGCGTCGCGCCGACGAGCGTCGGTAAGAGCGATGTGTTTCTAGGTACGCTCGAAAACGTATAAATCGGCGCCCATTCCTTCACGTTCCCGCACCGCTCTGCGGCTCTTCCCTCGCGACGCACGCACGGCGTCTGCGGGAAATCCGTCACCACATAAATAATCTCAAACGGCGGTTGGTTCGGTTTCAATCGCTCGGGATAATACGTGTGAATCGTCTTTGCCATCAACTCCGTCGCCGTTCGCATCTTCACCGCTAAATCCGGCGCGTGATCGTGCGAATTAAACGTAAAACCGTCGCTATGGGTCCATCGCATCGTGTGCACGTCCGCCGACTCTTGTCCGTACGCTCGAAGCGTCTCCCGAACCTTGGGATCAAACCACTCATCGCTCTTCGCGCCCCCTAACGACGACACGTCACGCACGCCCGCGAACTTGGACTTCTCGTTCGCGATCGCCTCCTCTCGTCCCTCGCGCGTCCGAAACGTCCCGCGCGCCGCCGCCAGAGACCCCGCGCCCATCAATCCCGCCAACGCCAACGCCCCGAGCAACTTCCCGCCCCTCGCCGTCGCGCACGACGACGACCGAGACGTCGACGGACGTCCCCGCGCCTCCTCAACGTCCGTCAACAGCCCGCGCGATTCGCTCGCGTCGCCATCGTCTCGCCCCATATCGAAGGGTGTTCACGCGCGCGCCGACCCGTCGCGCCGTCCACGCGCGCGCGCACTCACTCGTTCGAACGCGCGGTGCGCTTCCGATATCTCTCTCCGCGCCCGTCGCTCCTCGACACCGTCGTCGACCGCGCGTCGACGTGTGGCGCGCGACCGCGGGCGCGATCGCCCATCGGCGAGCCATGTTCGAGCGCAGCCGCGCGCGAGTCGTCGACGCTCGACCGATCTGAGCCGTCCCGGGTCGAGCGCCGAGCGCCGAGATGTCATCGGGCGAGCGCGCGGCGCTCCTCGCGACGCCCTCGCGCGGCGACGGCGGCGCGTTCGCGCCGACGACGACCGAACGCGACGTCGAGGTGGCTGCATCGAATGGTGTTGGCGCCTCGTCACCGCGATCGTCCGCGTGGCGTCGACGCTCGTACCTCTGGCTCACCATCGCGAGCACGGCGACGTTCGCGATCATCATGACGATCGTCGCGTACGGCGTCTCGCCGTCGAAGGCGGTGGCGGACGGAGGGTTGACGACGGCGGCGGCGGGGACGCGCGCGACGCTCGGCGGACGCGCGCGGGGCGTCGAGGAGGACGCGTACGAGGACGATGCGGCTCTGGGCGCGCGCGAGCGACGAAGGAGACGACAGAAAGGACGACGGGAGGATGCGTTCGCGCGCGCGCACGACGAGCGACACGGGCGGGAGGGCGACGACGTTCCGACTCGAAAGGAGCGTCTCGCGCGCGCGCGAGAGGCGGAGGACGCCGACGACGCGGTGTTGAGCGCGCGCGAGGCGCGACGGCAGAAACGAGTCGCGGCGCGAGCCGAGGCGCGAGTGGACTCTGTGCGCGAGGATGCGGCGGAGGAGGCGAGTTCGTTGTCTCGCGCGCCGGTTTCCGCCGGCGTCGCCGAGGCGCGAGAGGCGCGCCGCGAGCGACGCCGCGAGACGCGCGAGGCGTCGCGAGTCGCCGAGCAAAGGAAAGAGGCGAAGGAAGCGACTGTCGCGACATCGACCGAGTCGGACGGATTGACCCCGCGGTCGGTTAGAAGAGAACGTCGACGCGCGGAGAGAATCGCGAAGAGAATGGTTGACACTCGCATGGATGCCGCCGCCGCCGACGACAGAAAGGATGCTCGATCGAAGCGAAACGACGACGCCTCCGAGCGTCAAGAGAAGCGCGAACGAAAAGACGACGCGAAGAGGGAAGAATCTGAACGCAAACAAAAGCGCAAGCACGCCGAGAGGGAAAAGGCTGAAAAAGAAATCGAAAAGCGACAAGATCGTCGCGAGGAGAGAAAGAAGGATGATAAATCCGACGACGCGGAGAAGCGCCAAAAAGAGCGCGAGAAGGAGAGAAAGAAGGATGATAAATCCGACGACGACGCGGAGAAGCGCCAAAAAGAGCGCGAAGAGATGCGCGAAGAAATCCAACGCAAGGTCGAGTCGAAGAAGCGAGAGATTGAAGAGCGCCAAGAAGGGCGCGAGAAGGATTGTAAAGGGGACGAAAAGGACAGCGATGACGACGCGGAGAAGCGCCAAGAAGAGCGCGAAGAGAAGCGCGAGAAGTTGCAAGAGAAGCGCGAAGAAATCCAACGCAAGGCCGAGTCGAAGAAGCGAGAGATTGAAAAGCGCCAAGAAGGGCGCGAGAAGGATCGTAAAGGGGACGAAAAGGACAGCGATGACGACGCGGAGAAGCGCCAAAAAGAGCGCGAGAAGACGCGTGCCGCAGGCGAACGCGATGCGGAAGACAAAAAGGAAGAGATTGAAAAGGCGAAAAAAGAGCGCGATCACCAACTCGACGCACTCAAACGCAGGTCTGAGGCGAAAAAACGAGAGATTGAACAGCTCAAGGAGGAGGCGCGCGACATTCATAAACATGATCGCGAGTCGGCGGACCTCGGTGAAGCGATCAAGGATGCCGTCTTTTTCACGTATAGCGATCACATCACCGGCGGCATGTGCGCCAGCGGCGAGACGGCGGCGATGAACGACATCGATTTACAAATCCTCGGCGCGCGAGGAGCGAAGGATCCCTTTGCCTACCCGGACGTCAAGAATGTGAAAACGAAAAAAGTTTTCGCCTTTTTACACGCGTTGACGAATGAGGTTTGGAGAAAGAAGTTTGGTATCGGCGACGACACCATCGTATCCGTCGGCGACGCGACGGATGTGCTCTACTTCAAGCACAGATCGGAGGTTATTCGCGCGTTCGAGGATATCGAGACGGAGAGTAAAGTCGCCGATAATAAATTAGTCGTGGTGAGCAGTGAGCGCAACTGTTGGCCGTGGATGATCCACGGGAAGGAGAGATTGCCAAACGGAACAGCCATTTGCGCCTCCTTCCCAGACGCGCCCTCGTCGTACAAGTATCTCAACTCTGGGAGCTTGATGGGACGGGCGAAGGGTCTGGCCGAGCTTCTTCGGGATATCGTCGATCGAATGCAGAGCGTGAACGAGGACGATCAGATGATTCTCGCGAACGCCTTCTTGCGTCAGAGCACGTCCAAGACTTCGAGCGACACTCCGTACGTCATCGCGCTCGATTACATGCAACGACTCTTCCAGACGGCGTACGACGGACAATTGGAATCGCGGAATTTCGCCCAGTATCGCGCCAAGGATGCGTATTACGATCGAGCGCACACCCAAGTCGTCAACACCGAGACGCACACGACCCCGGTCATCGTCCACTTCAATGGATTGAAGGCCAACTTGTTCCCCATCACGAGGCACTTTTTGGTGCACCACGGGCACGCCGAACACTACGCGCAGATCAAACAGAGCTGGCTCCAGACGAACCCGTTTTTCAACGCGTCGTGCCAACACATCGTGGACAACATAAAGATCGGAATCATGCCTCCGATGCAGAAACCGACGCACACGATCACTCCGGACGTAGAACGAAAGCGCCTCGAGGAGGAACGCTGACTCGACTCGACGCGGAGCGCCGCCGCCGACGGCGTTGTAGTAGACATTTCAACCCTTCATCACGACACACCGCGACCGCGCGCGCGACCACGTCTCAAACCTACCACCACTACTCCCTCACAAACTCAAAACTCTCCACCATCGCGCGCAATTCACCGCGCACCCTCGGCCACGCCGCCTTACTCGCCGTCGCGCGCACCACGTACTCCGTCCCCGTCTCCCCGTCCACGAACGCCTTGACCAGCTCCACCGCCGCACCGAACCGTCCCGCGGTCCCACCCCCGACCTCCGTCTCGATCACGTGCGCGTCCAGCGCTCGCCCACTCGCCGAGATCGTCTTCCCGATCCTCGCGTCCATCGTCCGCTGTCGCGCCGCGCTCTCCGCCCGTCTTCGCGCGTCCTCCCGCAGCGTCCCGAACCGCGCGTCCGCGCTCTTCTCTCGCACGTCGCGCGTCACGAACACCGCCAACGTCGACGCCTCGTCCTCGGGATCCTTAAAACTCGCGTCCACGTTGACGCGACGCGCCGATTCCAAATCTTCCAGCGCGCACCATCCGCTCGGCCAATCCATCGCGTACGCCCTCGGAGACGTCGATCCCGCGCGCGCGGTCGCCTCGAACCGATTCGCGGTCGACCCGTTCGACGCGAACACGGGCGCGTCGTACCCTCGCGGAGGCTCGATCGCGATCGCGGTCGTCGCGCGCGCGCCGCGGCGCGCGAGCGTCGTCATCGCGAGCGTCACGGCGACGCGTCTCGGAACCTCCGACGACGCGCGCGTCGACGCGCGAGGACGAGAACGAGGACGATCGGCGCGCGAGGGACTCGCGCCAGTGGTTCTCGGGATCGACATCGACGCGGCGACGAACGCGAGACGACGTGTGCGAACGCGTCGCGCGCGAGGAGGAGAGGACGACGAGACGACGGTGGATTCCATTGAAACAATGGAATCCTTCAAGACGTCCTTCGACGTGCGATCGAGCGATGGACGCGTTCTCGGTGCGGTGGGGGTGTCGAACGAGACGCGATGCGAACGATTCGTTCGAGACGTCGCGCGCGCGGTGAGCGCGAACGAGGAGGGGATGCGACGGATGAATCTGACTCGGCGCGAGCTCGCGGCGGCGCCGAGAGGCGTCGTGCGCGTGACGCTGGCGTGGCGAGGGAGTGAGGGGAAGAAGTCCATGCCGATCGATGAATCGACGAGCTTCGCGCAGTTGTTGGCGAGACATCACCCGAAATCGTCGGATTCGAGGGCGCATTTCGTCGTGACGAAACGTTCGTCGAAGCGCGAGCGGAAACGCGCGGCGAGAGAGGGGACGAAGAGACGCGACGACGGTGCGAATGAGGAGGACGCGAGCGCGTCCGAGGGGGTGAAGGGGAAACACGCGCACAGCGCGCACGTACCGCACATACCGCGTCCGATGTCGACGAGCGTGTCGACGCCGACCGCGTCGGCGGACGCGTCGAGGCGCGCGACGACGAGCGCGCCGTCGTTCGGACCGCTCTCGAGTCAACAGACTCGTCGGTCGTCGCGAAGAGAGCAGCATCACAGAGACTCGAAAGATGCGTCGTCCAAGGATTCCAAGGAGGGCAAGGATAAATCGACGCCGCCGTCGTCCGCGTCTTCGCAGTCGGACGCGGCGAAATTTCTGTCGACGAAAATTCGCGACCCAGTCGTGTTCCCGGCATTCCGACGCTCCGTCCACGGCGCCATCGGCGACCCGTTCCCGACGCCATCGCAACACGACGTTCAATCCACCGCGCGCACCGTAACCAGCCCGTCTCGAGGCGGCGCGCGATCGTCTCGAGGTTCTCGCGCGAGGGCGCCCTGAGTCGGCGCGCCCCCGCGCGTCCCGACGATTCCCGCGATCGCCTCCGTACTCCGACACACGACTTCAAACATCGACTAGACGCGACATGAACATGCATTCACATCACATCCATCGTTCCGAGGTCGTTTCGCACCGCGCGCGCGCCGCGAAAGACGCCGAACGACTCGTTTCGTTCCCAATGTGACCACGCCACCAGTGTGATAACGCAAAGTCGTTGGCTGGCGCCCGACGGTTTCCGACGCCACTGGCCGACGGCGCGCCCACGCGATGACGGCGCGCGCCGCGGTGGTCGAGGGTTCGGACGACGGTGCGCGCGATCGACGCGTCCGATCGACGCGGGCGCGCGACGACGCGCGCGACGACGCGACGCGAGAAAATTTCGATCGCGGATGATGAGTTGACGACTGACGACGACGACGACGACTCGACGACGACGCGCGCAGTGGAGATGACGTCCGACGACAACCGCGATGTCTTCGACGCGGACGTCGACGATGCGGGGTGCGATTCGATCGAGAGCGCGTCCGATAGCGAAGCCGCGTTCGCGCGCGCGACGGACGTCTGGTTCACGTGGAGGACGGACGTCGGGCCGAGCGGCGGTCCGAGGCTCGAGGGGAAGGCGTACAGCGATGCGTTCCAGTGTGGGGACACCAAGTGGCGGTTGATGATGTTTCCGTGCGGGAACACGCAGGACAGAGAGCTCGCGGATGAGTGCTCGCTGAGTTTGTTTTTGGACACGGTGGACAGACCGGAGCGAGACGAGACGTTGTGTCAAAAATGGAGTCGCGCGTGTAAGTTTGAGTTGCAGATGATACACCCGACGGAACCGGAGATGATGGAGACGCGCGATGCGACGCACGCGTTTCAGGAGAATGAGTCGGATTGGGGGTTTACGACTTTCATCGCTCGGAGGGACATGTTTGAAAAGGGATACGTGGACGGCGAGGGTAAGGTGACGTTTCGCGTGCACGTCATGCCGTGCGAGGCGCACGAGGTGGAGCGTGCGACGATGTCGAACTCGTTTTACAACGATTACGACTCTCGTAAGGAGACTGGGTTGATTGGGTTGAAGAATCAAGGCGCGACGTGTTACATGAACTCGTTGTTGCAGACCCTCTACCACATTCCGTCGTTTCGTCGCGCGGTGTATCACATGCCGACGGATGAGGAACAAGAGGCGCATTCATCCATGCCCCTCGCGTTACAATCGGTCTTTTATTGTCTGCAGTACGCCAAGGATGGCGACGTTGCCACCGAAGACTTGACGCGCTCGTTCGGCTGGGACTCGTATGACTCCTTCATGCAACACGACGTGCAAGAGCTCAACCGCGTGCTTCAGGACAAGCTCGAGGAACAGATGAAGCAAACCACCGTCGAAGGGACCATTCAAAAGTTGTTCGAAGGTCATACCGTGAATTTCATACAGTGCATCAATGTCGATTACAAGAGCGAACGCAAGGAGGCGTTTCTCGATCTTCAGCTCGATGTGAAGGGCTGCAAAGATATCTATGCATCGTTCGATCGTTACACGGAGACTGAAAATCTCGATGGTGAAAACAAGTACCGCGCCGAGGGCCACGGGTTGCAAGACGCTCGGAAAGGAACTTTGTTTCATGAATTCCCGCCCGTCTTGCAAATTCAGCTCAAGCGTTTTGAATACGATTTTCACCGTGATACGATGGTGAAAATCCACGATAGGTACGAATTTCCCGAGGAACTCGATTTAGATGTCGGCGATCGCAAGTATCTCGTCCCTGAAGCGGATAAGACTGTGCGAAACAAGTACAAACTTCACAGCGTACTAGTGCATAGCGGCGGTATCAACGGAGGACACTACTACGCCTTCATCAGACCAGAGTTACGGTCAGGTGATGCACAATGGTACAAATTTGATGATGAACACGTGACAAAGGAAACCAAAGAGAAGGCTGTAATGGATCAATACGGAAGCGGAGGATCAGCCGCGGCTGACGACGATATGGAGGCGGATGACGACGTGACAAATGTGAGAATCGCGCCCAACCTACGCCTCGCGAAAGTGAGCAGCGCATACATGTTAGTTTACATTCGGGAGAGCGACATGGACGAAATATTGTGCGAAGCAAATGCGGCACATCTTACCGAACACCTTCAAGCCAGATTTGCCGAGGAACAAAAGGAGAAGGAGAGACAGGCTCTGGAGAAGGCTGAGGCGCACTTGTACACGGTGATCAAGGTTTTACGCCAGCAGGATTTACATAGACAAAGCGAGACCGAGAAGTTCTTCGACTTAGGCAATTTCAACGACGTCCATCGTTTCCGTTTACCGAAGAAGACGAAGTTTGGCAAGTTCAAGGCACGCGTTGCGGAAGAGTTGGGCGTTCCAATCGAGCGACAGCGGTACTGGTTGTATCAACCAAGGAGGAACAAGACGACGAGACCCGCCGACTTCATTCGCGATGATTTCAATTTGGACGCAACGGTGGAAAACATGCGCATTCAGAAGTCGAATCGTCACTCTTACGGGGAATTACGACTGTACCTTGAGGACAAAGACGAGGAGGCGATGCTGGCGATTCCCGGGAAAGACATTTGCCTTCACCTGAAAGTCTATGATCCCCACGAAGCGAGACTATCGTACCGCGGCGCCTTTTATGCCGATGGTAGCCGGACATTGAGCGACTACTTGGGTAAGATCAAATCGCTAGCTGGATTTGCTCCAGAGCAATCCGTTGAGCTGTACGAAGAAATCGCGTTTGTTCGTGACAACGATATCACGGTGGACTTGATCTCGGAGGAGAACTTAGAAAACAATTCGCTCTGTGAAAAGGTGAATGATGACGATGAGACGATGCAACTAGGAAACGGAGACATTCTCATCGTTCAGCCAGCCGTTACCGATGAGATGGAGGACACGCTCAAGTTTCCGAACGTTCGCCAGTTCATCGATTTTAGGCACAATCACCAAGTCGTGCTGTGTCGTGAATTAAACGCTCCTAAGACTGATCAAGTCAGACTGGAACTCACCAAGCTCACGAGCTACGACCAGGTCGCTGAAGCGTTGGCGGACGCCCTCCAGTTGTCAGATCCGAAGCTGCTTCGCTTCACGTCTCACAACATCTACACAAATGGACCGAAGAGCACGCCGTTCAAGTTTAGAGGCGTCAACACTTTAGCTCAAATGCTCGACAATCAACAAAATGAGGTGCTGTACTACGACGTTGTCGATATTCCGCTGCCTGAGCTCGAACAGCTGAAGGATTTACAGATCTATTTCCATGGAGCAAATACACGGTTGATTGAGAAATTCCAGTTACGACTTCCCAAGGACGCCAAGGTGCAGGATGTCCTCGAAGAGTTGCGTTCAAAACTCGGGGAACGTATGAAAGGGAAGAAACTTCGTTTGCTCGAATTGTTTTACTCGCAAATATACAAGGTATTCGACACCGAGAAGAGCATCGCAGACATCAACGAACAATACTGGACTCTGCGCGCGGAAGAAGTGCCAGAGGACGAGGACGAGGACGCCTCTCTGCTTCGAGTGTACAATATTTCCAAAGATCTGTCCAATCCGAGTCAGTATCATCCTTACGATGAACCATTCTTGCTGCGCTTATTGAGAGGTGAGACCCTGGGGCAAATCAAGGCACGCATCAAAGATAAACTCGAGGCGTCCGACGATGACTTTGCCAAATGGAAATTCCACGCGGGCGTTTCCACTCGCTACCAACTCCTTGAAGATGACGACATGGTACTATCGGAAAAGTTTACTCGCGAGGATAAAGATGGTTTCTTAGAGTACACCTTGGGTATCGAACGTGACGTCAAGGGTCCTCGCCGACCGGCGAGTCGTCAAGGCAAGGCTTCCGGATTCGAACGAGCCATAAAAATAATGTGATCGAGCATGTAAAACACATGGAAACCTAAACATCTAGCTAATCCTAGGCCATCGCGTTCGCGTGGCATCTATCCTTGCCTAACGTCGCGTAGCTGCATATCGCGCCGACCGGCAGCGCGTGTAAGTTTGAATTCGGTATTTCGTTCTCTGAAAAATCAACGAGTAAATGAATGCGCCAGCTCGAAGCGTGATTGCGCACGGTGTGTTCCACGGCGTTGTTGATCTCGAACGGTCGGCCCTCGACCAGAGTCACGGCGACTTCATCCATTCCGGGTGGTGATATGATGAGTTGCGCCGCGTCCATTTCCGGAGGCACTACGATGGGGATATGAAAGCGATGATTGCGAGTCGCCCATGGTCCAGAGTCGACGTGCGTGTGTATCATCGCACCCGCGTTCATCACGGCTATTTGCAAACGCACGATGTGCTTGGTTGGGTCCTCCACGCCGAGTTGACGCGTGAACAGCGACGTCAACAGGGGCGTGACGTACGGTCTAAACTTTTCCCAGTACGGGAAAAGAAATATCTCTTCTCCCGACCTGTCGGAGAATATCAAGTGCATGGTGTCGACGCCTGGTTTGATTGCTTGTTGATTTTTCGTTCTTCCATCAAGAAATGCATTGTCTCGCTGCGCGTTTTGCGTGAACGCATCCTTCGGAAGCTTGTCTACGTATTCGCGAAGCAGGCGAATATCGATGGCATCGTGTTCAATCAGTAGTGCATCCATACTTCTTGCGGTGAGCGGGAACGCCTTTTTGCGTAAATCGAGCCATCGCGCTTGTTCGCCAGCTCTTCTGTCTACGAATAAGGAATTCAGAAGACCATGCGTCTGTATCGTTTCGCGCCAGAGCACGTCTCTCCGACGCAAGTCAAACGCAACGACATCACTCGTCTTCTCTGGATCGGCACGTTCCGCGCGCGTTCCAAACACCGACACACCGATATACGCCACCTCGTCGACCACGACGAGACCCTTCATGAACGTTCGCGACGGTTCTCTCCAAAGAACTTCGTATTCGTCCGTCGCGGGATCCACTAGTATGAGTTCACCCTCGCCGCTGTTCAACATTAAAAACTTGCCATCGTACGACACCAAACCGTGTGACTTTTTGCCGACGTTTCGCAATCGCGGCGCGAGCTCCGCCCCCGTCTCGACGTCGATCAACGCGACTTCGCTCGGTCCTAAATTATGAAGCACCGCCCACACCGCGTGCTCGCCGTACTCGTCCACATTCGCCGGTAAAACAGTGTTCACGTGTTCACGCACCGTCAACGTCGCGACGTATCTCGTCTTCATCGACGGATACTCGAGCTCTAAGATCCTTCCTCGCCCCGTGTCCGCCACGAAGACGCCGCCGCGAAGACGCCGGGTCGCGTCGTGCGTAAACTTCGATTCAACCGAACGCTCCTCCAAAACGTCTCCGCTCGTCAGATCGATTCTTAAGAGCGCCTCCTCGCAACAATCCCGTCTGAGTCTCCCACCCTCCCTCCCGCGCGTCTCGTTCGCGTCCCCTCGCGCGACGACCCACGCCTCGCCCGCGCGGTCGCTCGCGAAGGCGCCGTAATACGCGCCGCGTCCCTCGTGCAACACGCGCCGCGCCCTCGTCGTCGCGTCGAGCGCGACGAACGCGCCGTGCGACGAGACGTACAGCGTCTCCCCTCGTCGCGTCCTCGTCCTCGTCGTCGGCGTCGTCGGCGTCGTCGTCTCGAGACGACCGCGTCTCGCGCGCAACCGTCCGTCCCAGTCGTCGCCCGCCGCCGCGGTGTTTCGCGCGCGCGAAGAGCGAAACACCGCGACGCACGATACCAACACGAGCGCGTTCGTCGCCACCGCGCGCCATCGCACGCCGTCGCGACGAGTCGGCGCGCGGCGGCCGCGACGCGTCGCCATCTTGCGTCGGCGTCGGATTGATTGGACCCGTCTCGTCCTCATTGTCTACTATCGATTCACATTCAATAGAATACGTACCGGAAGTCCGATAATACCAATGTACGTAGGCACGAGAGACGATTGTATCGACCACTGTTCGCGTAAAAATCACGCAGTGTATGGACCCAGACATTCCATACATCCGAGGGTTCGGACGCGCGGACGCCCGCGCGGTCGCGCGCGGTGACGCGCGCGCGCGAGCCGCCTCTCCGCGACGCAAAGACACGCCATGGTAAGCGATCGACGCCCGTCTCGACCGTCTCCGCGAGGAAACGCGCGCGCGTGAAACCTCTCGATCGTCTCGCCGCGGTTTCGACGCGCGCGAGGCGCCGACGCGAGGCGCACACGCGCGCACACGCGCGTCTCCCGACACCCATCCTGACCTCTCGGATCCGCGTCTTCACCGTCATCGCAGGCTACGTACGTCGGCCCCAACGCGCGCGAAGGCGAGCTCGTCTTCGGCGTCGCGCATATCTTTGCGTCTTTTAACGACACGTTCGTGGTGCGTACGCGCGAGCGCGAGCGCGAGCGCGCGATCGACGCGCGCGCGGGCGCGATCGCGAGGGAAAGCCCTAAGCGGTCGCGATGGGGGCGATGGGGGCGCGACGCGAGGGCGCGCGACGCGTCTCGATCGCGTGGAAGACGCGAAACGAGTGCGCGCGAATGTGTCGTCGCGAATGACGTCGACGCGATGACGCGAGAGACTAACATCGACGCGCGTGTCGCCATTGTTCCCACGCAGCACGTCACGGATTTGTCCGGCAAGGAAACCCTGAGCCGGTGCACCGGCGGTATGAAGGTGAAGGCTGATCGCGATGAATCCTCCCCGTACGCGGCGATGCTTGCGGCGCAGGATGTCGCTGCGCGATGCAAGGAGCTCGGTATCACCGCGTTGCACATCAAGATGCGCGCGAAGGGTGGTAACAAGACGAAGTCTCCGGGTCCGGGCGGTCAAAGCGCGTTGCGCGCTCTCTCCCGTAGCGGCATCAAGATTGGCCGAATCGAGGACGTGACGCCGACGCCGACCGATTCTACTCGTAGAAAGGGTGGTCGCCGTG
>MDTE01029213.1_pt1 | contig 24015 bp, 21 predicted proteins | sample 811231 | NCBI WGS metagenome assembly MDTE01 (sample SAMN05326651, study PRJNA326480) | marine metagenome | isolation source: seawater | place: Indian Ocean: Red Sea | collected 2010 | reverse complement strand
TGAACCTAATATATTATTGACATATTCTTTCATGGATAAGGATCAGAATTTTATTAGTCAAGGAGATTCAATCTTTCAGGTGGTCATAATTCCAGATAAAATTGCTCTTTATCAAAATTTTCCAAATCCATTTAATCCAAGGACAAGAATAAAATTTGATTTACCTATATCTACTAGAGCTAGTATAAACATTTTTAATATTAATGGTCGTTTGATAAAGACACTAGCAGATAGGGATTTTGATGCAGGAACTCATTTTGTTGATTGGGGTGGTGAAGACGAGTTTAATATGAGTGTAAGCTCAGGATTATATTTTTATCAGATTATTTCTGGTGAGTATGTAAAATCCTTTAAAATGCTTTTGATTAAATAGTATTCCTTTTGTTGAACTGTTTTTCATTGTAGAGCTACATTTCGATAGTTATGAGAAAAAATACTTCAATCATAGAACTAGAAAAAGAATATGATCCTAAAAACATTCTTATGCTTATTGAAGAATCTTATAATAAAAATTATTCTAAGCTTCATTCAATTATAGGGCACAAAGATAGCCCAATACATAATTATTCTAAACCAGTTCAAATGTCTTTTTTAGACTCAAATGAGCATGACACAAATTCTATAATTGAAGATATAATGGAATCCTTAAAAGATGCGGTTTATTTTTTTACTCTATCAAAAAAGGAGCGTACTAATATTATTCAAAGACTAAGGGCCTACGAAACACAATATTTAAAACTCATTATAGAGCGTTTAACCTTTTTTATTACTGATGTAGATGTTTTTAGTAAACCTACATGGTATAAAACTCAAAGTAAATCTAATTCTGATTCATTAAATAAGCTCTATCAATTCTGTGGGATTTTAAGAGAGAGTCTGGTTGATGAGGAAAAATATCTGACTGAACTTTCTAAAACAAGCTACCTAACAGCGTTTCAAGTTACGATGTCTGATTTTTTTGTTTTTATCAAAAATATAGGTATGATTCAAAAAGATCAGATTACTCTAGTTCAGAATATTTTTGATGGATTTAAAGTAGACTGGGATGAGGGCGACCGGGAAAATATTAGAATCTCTCTTCAGCAACCCGCAATGTTACACAGTAGTTATAAGCATTCAACTTTTCAAAGTATTTTAATGGAAGAAAGATTAAAAAATATTTCATCAGATATGGGCTCTCAGATAAAAGAATTAATTTTAGCATATAGAAAATTTATAAGGAGGTTTTAGTAATCAGTGCTCAAGAAATAAAGGATATTTTTCTTTTAGATTCTAATATTACATATCTTAATCATGGAAGCTTTGGTGCTTGTCCTAAACCTATTTTTGAAAATTATCAATATTGGCAAAAAAAGTTGGAGCGTCAACCTGTTTTATTTTTTATCGATCTTGTCTATGATTATCTAAAAAAATCTCGTACTGTACTTTCCGCTTTTTTAGGTTGTGACTCTGAAGATATTGTTTTTTTTCAAAACCCAACAACTGCGATCAGTAATATTATTTTTAGTTTGAAACTAAAAAAAGGAGATCAGGTACTAATGTCAGACCATGAATACGGTGCAGTCGTTAGAGCATGGAAAAAATGGGGTGCAAATGTTGGAGTTAATATTGTTGAACAAGATTTAAATCTTCCTGTATCAACTAAAGAAAAATTTCTTGATGATTTTATGAGAGGAGTAAACAAAAAAACCAAAATTATTTTTATTTCTCACATCACCTCATCGACTGCACTTGAGTTTCCTATCAAAGAAATTTGTGAAATGGCAAAGGTTAAAGGCATACTAACAATTATTGATGGTGCACATGCACCTGGACAGGTAAAAGTTGATTTGAATGATCTAGACTGCGATTTTTTTGTTGGAGCATGTCACAAATGGCTCTGTGCGCCAAAAGGTACCTCATTCCTATATGCCAAAAAGAAACACCAAGAATGGCTCAATCCTCTAGTATATAGCTGGGGGAAGTATGGTGATGATCCAAGTTCGAGCCGATTTTTGCATGAATTTCAATACCAAGGTACTAGAGACATGTCCGCTTTTTTGACACTTCCAGTGGTCATTGAATTTTTTAATAATACAATAAGGGGCAAGAGAGTGAAATGTGTAAATATGATAAAAGATATAGGTGGAGAACTAGTTGAATTATTTAAAACTGATCCTATTTACCGCTCTCCAGAATGGCTTAATCAGATGGTAAGTCATCCTCTTCCAGCTTCTATACCAGAAAATATTAAACAGTTATTATGGAATGATTTTAAAATTGAAGTACCAATTTTTGAATGGAATAATAAACGTTACATAAGAGTCTCTAGTAATATTTATAATACATATGATGATATGGATTACTTACTTAATGCATTAAAAACTTTGGTTTAATTTTGGGGCACGATTTTCAGATGAAAAACAAACTTATTCTCTATATACTCTTTTTTTTTGCATTGACTACTCTACAGGCCCAAAAAGTAATATTGTATACAGAAAATGACGATGTATTTTCTTCAGCTAATCCATTTACTATTGAGGACAATAATATTGTATTTTGGAAGGAAGACCTGGTTCTTATGACCATCCCCATAGGTTCAATAAATGAAATACGTTACGCTGAAAAATCATATAGACCCGCTGGTTCGCCTATTGTATTTATTGGAAAGTTTCTGATCACAGTTTTTTTGGGCTCTGCTGTTGCAGGGCAACCTGATTATGTTGTTCCAGGTATTTCACTAGGACTTGGCTTTTATTTAATTGGAAAAAGTTTAAATATTTTGGGAGCTAAATTTGGTAGAGATGTTATCTACTATGATATTGTTGAGCTTGATGAGCCTACAAGAATAATGATTTTAAAATCAATTAGTATGGATTTGGAAAAAAGAAAAAAGAGTAATGACCGGAGTGAGTTTCACTATGGACCAGAAGGAAAAAAGAAAAATCTTTTTGGTTTTGCTTGGGATGGCAAGAAGCCGTGGGGAAAGTCCAAAAAGAAACCAAAGAAAAAGATTCTCAGATTTTCATTTTAAAATAATTGAATCAATATTTTGCAATGTATTATTACAGCTCTTGGTCTTGAATCAGAAAATTTTATTTCTTTCTATCGATTGGAGAGAGAAAAATTTTTTAATTTTCCTGTTTTTAAGAATAGTGATATTATGCTTGTACAGACTGGGGTTGGGAAAGCCAATATCGAGTCTAGATTAAAAGCTGTATACTCTTTATCAGAAGGTTATGATAAATTTCAATTTATAAATATAGGTATAGCAGGTGGAAACCCCGAAAAGACTAGTATCGGAGAATGTCATATAATAAATAAGATAAAAGACTCTGAAACCGGTGAAACCTATTACCCCGATATTTTAGTGGATCATAAGATGTCAGAGGCTTCTATAATTACGGTTAATGAACCTATAACAAAAGGAGCTGGTTCTTACCTTGAATTGGTAGATATGGAAGCATCAGAAATATTTAGAGTTTGTAAGAGTTTGGTACCAATTCAGCGTATGGCATTTATAAAAATAGTTTCTGATTATATGGATTTAGACCAAGGTAATATTAAAAAAAATTTTATTTTAGATCTTGTTTATTCTAGGCTAAATGTAATATCAAAATTTTTGGTTGGTTTTAATAAATTACTATTATCAGAAAATTCTATCTTAAATCATAAAGACAATATATGGATATCAAACTTGGTTGATAAATGGAAACTTACCAAAACTCAAAAATCACAGCTGGAAGATCTTTTAAAGTATATTAGAATAAATCATTCAATCGATTTTTTCCCACAAATATCAGATATAATCCCAAAAGAAAAATCCAAGCGAAATAAATTGTTTAATGAGCTCTTTGAAAAACACTCTGCCTAATCTTTCTCATATCTACATAGAAAAAGATGCCTATGATTATCCATTAACAAAAACTATCTTATCTAGGTACAGGCTATCTAGGGTAATCAAAATCAAACACTATAAAGAAATATTTAATCGCTCAAATCAAAATTTTCAGCTCCAAAAATCTAGTATGAAACTAATTTTAGCTGTAAAGCCACCACCTTATCTCTACCCAGTCTCCCCAATTGTCCAAGAGTTTGATTCTTCAAAAGTGTACTATACAACACCTGCTATTAATTGTCTTTACAATTGTGAGTATTGCTTCTTACAGGGGATGTATCCATCTGGAAACCTGGTGCTATTTGTAAATGAAATTGATTTTTTTAATAGTGTAATATCGGAGATGAAAAAAAAGATAGATAAAAAACCATTTTATCTATCAATATCTTATAATACTGATCTAATGGCCATGGAAAATATTGTACCAATATGTAGAAACTGGATTAAGTTTTCTGAAACTGTAAATGATCTATATCTGGAAATTCGAACAAAGAGTGGGCTGTTTTCTTCTATTAGCGATATTTGTTCAAATAAAAATACTATACTGAGTTGGACACTTTCACCTGAATCTGTTGCAAAAAAATACGAATCAACAGCTCCCCCACTAAAAAGTAGATTAAAATCAATTATATCCGCAATAGATAATGGTTGGAAAGTGAGAATCTGTTTTGATCCAGTTTTAACGGTAGATGATTGGCAATCTATATACACCAAATTTTTCCATGATGTTTTTAGTAAAATTAAGCCAAGCTCAATTTATGACACTACAATTGGTGTCTTTAGAATGAATAAAGAACACTTTAGCCGTATTAAAAAGACTGATATTAATTCAGATTTATATTTTCATAAATATGAGAATCAGGATGGTACCTTATCACTTCCTAAGAAAGATCTCAATAATGTAATAAATTCACTTAGGCTTGAATTAGAAAAATATATAAAAAAAGATAAAATTCACTCGTGGGACGTATAATATTAATTCAGTATTCTGTTATATTTAATTTATTTTTTGATTAAAAAATTTTATGAGTATAAAAATCATATTTTTTATCCTTTTAGTTTTATTTATTGTCGGTTCACTCGTTATTGCATTTATCTATAGAATGAATGATAATGATAATGATAGCGCTAGTGATTAATATTATTATTGCTATTTTGATTTTATAATTTAATGCCTAGTTACAATAATCAATTTTTTAGGAATAAAATATTTCTTTTTATTATAAATATTGTTAGCGCTTTTAATATGAATAATAAAAATGCTGATCTACCTTTTAGGGACTCCATATCATTTGGTGATATTATTTTTGATATAAGGTATAAAAATGATTCTAATAGGCACTACATATGGATACATGGAGATGAAAAGACAGCAAAAATGGCCATTCTTAATCATTTGAAATTTTATCCGGGGAAGGCGTATTTTATAAAAAGTGAAAATAGAGAAGTAGATTTTCTGGATACGAAGATTGATCCTAATAGGATTTTTTCAAGGTCAGGTTCCTTTAGAACCTTGAAAAAATTTAAACCGGAGTGGGCCCCAGGGACTCTAAAACCTGCTCTTGACAGATTAGATATAGACAGGAAAAATTTTTTAAATAAATTGTTTCCTGATTCTTCCGGAATAGTTATTGCTGTTCATAATAATTCAAGAGGATATAGTGTTAAGGATGAGCTGGAGTTTAGTACAAAAGTCTCACTTAAGAATAAACAGAACTCAAAAGATTTTATTATTTGTACTTATGAAGGAGACTTTGAAAAACTTTCTATAGGGCCATACAATGTAGTTTTGCAAAACCAAATTCCCTTGAAAGATAATGGGAGCTTGTCCTGGGCTGCTCTACGTAATGGTATAAGATACATAAATGTGGAAACACGACTTGGTTGGAGAACAAAGCAGGAAAAAATGTTAGAGTATATATCAAAGAGTTTAGAATAATGAAGCTAATTCAAAAAATTATAAAGTGGCTGCCAGTTATTCTTCTAATATTCCTTTTTCTAATTGATCGAAAAAATCCTATCCACGTTAGCACTTATATTTTTATACTAGTTGTTTATACAACTATCCTTGTTCTAAGAGTATTAGATGCAAAAAATATGTGGCACAATGAATTTGGTGCTGAGGAAATATCAAAAAATCCAAGCGTTAATAAAATGAGTGAATTGAGTGATGAGCTGAAAAATAAGTAAATAAAAATATTTTTAAAGGAGAAAATTATGAAAAATATAGATATAAAAAGTTTTATAATTGGTGTTTTAACCACGGTTTTATTTTTTTTATTTCTTGGAGCTGAGAAAGATGATAACCTAGGTGATATTATTGTTAATTCAATAACAATTCTTGATGATGGCCACGGTGGATTTATTACTGCATTCAATCAGGATCAAAAGCGGACACTCTATTTAGGCACTGGAGAACAAAAAAATGGTTACGTTCAAACTTATAATAAATATGAGCAACCAACCGCCTACATTGGATCAAACCGTGATATGGATGGCGTCATAGTTCTTAATGATAGATACGGGGCTCTAGGTTACACACAGTCAGGAAAAAATTGACTATAGGTCTCATATTTGTAATCCTTCTTTTATTTGCTTTTATGAAAGCAAGGGAAAGATTTCGAGATTACGAAGATGATTAAATTATATAAATTAATCGATCAGTAATTCAGGTATGTTTTTATAGAAATCAATAGCATCGGGATTAATTATTGAACTGCGATTATCGATTTCTTTACCTTCGATCACATTTTTTACTGCAAGCTCAATTTTTTTTCCATTCATAGTGTAGGGGATGTCAGGGACACTGATAAATAATTTAGGAATGTGTTTTGGTGATAGATTTTCCCTTATTGATTCTTTTATTTCTTTTATTAATTGGTTTGATAGTTTTTTATCTGATTTCATTTTTAGAAAGAGTATAATTCGTTGGTCGTCTTTCCATTTTTGTGTTATTGCTAAACTATCCTCAATATTTGGGAATAAATCAGTAATAGAATATAATTCTGCAGTTCCAATTCTAACTCCGCCTGGATTTAGAGTTGAATCGCTACGACCATGAATTCTTATGCCTCCTTCTTTATTTATACTTATAAAATCACCATGGTGCCAAATACCAGAGTATTTTTCAAAATATGTAGAGTAATATTTTGATCCATCGATATCATTAAAAAAATATAATGGCATGGAAGGGAAAGGTGATTTGCATACCAGTTCCCCTTTTTTGTTGATCAATGAATTCCCGTTTGGATCAAAAGAATCGATATCCATTCCAAGACCTGGTGACTGTAATTCTCCTTTATAGACAGGTAGCATAGGGTTTGATAGTGCGAAACATGAAATAATATCTGTGCCTCCTGATATAGATCCTAATAGTAAATCAAGATTAATATTTTTGTAAATGTAATCATAGTTTTTATCTGCTAGAGTTGAACCAGTAGATAGTATTAATCTTATGGATGATAAATCAGATAATTTTTTTGGTGATAATTTAGATTTATTGCATGTATCAATAAATTTTGCATTAGTCCCAAAAACTGTGATTTTTAATTCTTCAGATATCTCCCAAAGTCTGTTCAAATTTGGATAGTTTGGAGACCCGTCATATAGTACAATAGTGGCACCAACTGATAGCGAGCTGATAAGCCAATTCCACATCATCCAACCACATGTAGTGTAGTAAAAAATTGTATCCTCTCTTTTAAGATCACAATGCAGAATTAATTCCTTCAGATGTTGTAATAGTGTTCCACCGGCACCGTGAACAATCGATTTAGGAAGCCCTGTTGTTCCTGATGAGTACATTATATATAGAGGGTGATTAAAAGGGAGTTGAATAAATTCAAGAGGTGTGATTTTAGAATTTTTATAGTCAGAGTAACGAATACTTTTTGGGATTTGATTTGTATTTATAGATGAATCAGGGTAATCTACAATCACAGTTTGAATGATACTCGGAAGACCTAAGACTATTTGACTTAGTTTATTAATGGTATTATGAAGCTTGCCATTATAATAATACCCATTTGTGGCAAAAATAATTTTTGGTTCAATTTGTTTAAAACGATCTAGAGCTCCTTTTATCCCAAATTCAGGTGAACAAGAACTCCAAGTTGCGCCCAAAGATGTAGCTGAGAGCATGGCGATTATTGTTTCAGGTATATTTGGCATAAAGCCGATTATTTTGTCCCCAGATTTAATTCCTGAGGCTCTTAAGGCAGATGATAATTTTTCGACCTCTTTAAATAATTTGTTGTAGGTAATCTCTCTACTTAAGGATCCTTCAGTCTTAAATATTATTGCCTTTTTATTATCTCTGTATTTTAAAAGATTCTCTGCAAAATTTAATCTTGCGCCCGCAAACCATTTTGCACCAGGCATTTTATTTTCATCATCAATTATTTCTTTGGGGGAAGATGAATAAATTATTTTTGTATATTCCCATACAGTTTTCCAAAAATTAGAAATATTTTTAATTGACCATTTATAAAGGTCATTATATGATTTTAGATGACTATTAAATTGCGCATTAACATGAGCTAAAAATTGAGCCATCTCAGTATTTTCAGGATATTTTGGTTTCCAAAGATTTTTTCTGATTTTTAATCCTATATTTTTTTTTAAAAAATAGACATACCATTCATAAATCAATATAAATTAGATTCTGATATTAAATATTTATCTAAAATTTATTTCTCCATAATAAATCAATACATATAGTAATATTTTTTAATAAAAATTCAAATTATCTAAGATGAGAATTGCTTTTCTTACTGCAGGCGGTATAGCGCCTTGCTTATCAGCTTCAATCGGCGCGTTGATTGAAAAATATAATGATATTTTACCAGAGGCAGAGCTTTTTGGATATCTAAACGGTTACAGAGGACTTCTTCTTGGAGAATCTATAAAATTACCTAGCTCTGTAAAGAATAATTTTGAGGTGCTTTATGATTTCGGAGGATCACCGATAGGAAATAGTAGGGTAAAATTGACAAACATAGAAGACTGTATAAAAAGAAGCTATGTTAATGAGGGTGAAGATCCATTAAAAAAAGCTGCTGACCAGCTTACGAAAGATAATATTAATATTCTTCATACAATTGGTGGTGACGATACTAATACGATGGCTGCACAATTATCATTTTATTTAGAAGAAAACGGATATGATCTTATTGTATCCGGACTACCAAAAACTGTTGATAATGATGTATTTCCTGTAACACAGACTCTAGGAGCATGGACAGCCGCAGAGCAGGGAGCAATTTTTTTTGAGAACATAGCTAATGAAAACACAACCTCGACGAGGCAGCTTATTATTCATGAGGTAATGGGGAGACATTGTGGTTGGCTAACAGCAAAAACTGCCTTTGATTACAGAAGACGAATGATGGACCGTAATTTTTTACCAGAAATTCTAATAGAGAAAAAAAGATGGGACATTGATGCGATATATATTCCAGAAGAGGATTTTAATTTTCCTTCAGAGGTCGAACGTCTAAAAATGGAGATGGATAAAAAAGATGGTGTTAATATTTTTTTAAGTGAGGGAGCAGGTCAGGGAATGATTATTAGAGAGATGCAATCTAGAGGTGAAGAAATCCCTAGAGATGCTTTTGGCCATGTTCGCTTGGATGAAATAAATCCAGGAAAATGGTTTGCGAAACAATTTTCAACTTTATTGGGTGCAGAAAAAACATTGGTTCAGAAAAGTGGGTATTTTGCCCGTTCATCAAAACCAAATCAAAAAGATTTGGAGCTAATAAAAAAATCAGCTTTTTTTAGTGCAGAACAAGCGGTTCAAGGTAAAAGTGGACTGGCTGGTTTGGACGATGATTATAACCAAGGTCTTAGATTAATTGAATTTGATAGAATTAAAGGTGGAAAACCCTTTGATATCCATACAGGTTGGTATAATAATATGTTAAAAGAAATTGGACAAAAATAAAAAAATAACGGAGATATTATGAACGTTGATATATTGAAAAAGAATGCAAGTTTGATGGTTAAAAAAGGTAAGGGAATTCTAGCAGCAGATGAGAGCACACCAACTTGTAAAAAGCGGTTTGATACTATTGGGGTTGCTAGTACGGAGGAAAATAGAAATGTATATAGAGATATGTTGTTTACTACACCTGGGATGGAAGAGTTTATCAGCGGAGTAATATTGTTTGACGAAACCTTGCGTCAATCCACTACAAAAGAAAATATAAAGTTTCCTGATTACCTTATGAGCCTAGGTGTTGTCCCAGGCATTAAAGTAGATAAAGGAGCGCATCCTCTATCAGGTAGTGAGGGAGAAAAAATTACTGAAGGCTTGGATGGTCTTGGTGATAGATTAGAAGAGTATTTTAGTCTTGGTGCTCGATTCGCTAAATGGAGAGCTGTAATTGAGATAGGTGAAAATATACCCACAAGTCCTTGTATTGCTGCGAATGCACATGCTTTGGCTAGATATGCTGCTCTATGTCAGGATAATGGACTTGTACCAATTGTAGAGCCTGAAATTTTAATGGATGGTGATCATACAATAGAAGATAGCTTTATTATTACTGAAGAAGTATTGCATACAACTTTCTATGAGTTGTACTCCCAGAATGTGTTATTTGAGGGAATGGTACTGAAGCCTAATATGGTATTATCGGGATATGAATGTTCAAATCAGGCTTCGATAGAGGATGTAGCTGAAATGACGGTTGCAGTATTAAAACGTTGTGTGCCATCCGCTGTCCCTGGGATTGCTTTTTTATCTGGAGGCCAGAGTGACGAAGATGCTACCGCTCATTTAAATAAAATGAACCAGATACTTGGTAAAAAAAGTCCATGGAATCTAACTTATTCCTATGGAAGAGCGTTACAGTCTTCAGCATTAAAAGCATGGGCTGGTGATTCAGATAATATTTCTATTGCCCAAGATGCATTTTATAAAAGAGCAAAACTAAATGGCCTTGCAACAAGTGGAGATTACGATCAAAGCATGGAATAGTTTCCTTATTGAAATTTAATGTGGTAAAGATAAATAGATAAAAACCCTGCCGAAGCGGGGTTTTTAGTTTTAGCTATCATCATTAGATTTAGATTGGAATGAATAAACCAAAACATAAACTGGTTGCAATTGTTTTTACAGATATTGCAGGCTTTACTGAGTTAACTTCAAAGAATGAACCCGCCGCTCTTGAACTTTTAAATACTCAAAGAAATATTTTAAAACCCATAGTAAAAAAGCATAATGGGGAATGGTTAAAAGAGCTTGGGGATGGACTTTTATTAACATTCTCAACGATTACGGAAGCAGTAAATTGTTCAATTGATATACAAAAATCTTCAGAAAATATTCCAAACCTAAAGCTTAGAATAGGTATCCACCAAGGAGAGGTAATTACAAGCGGAGATGATGTCCTGGGAGATGATGTAAATATTGCATCAAGAATTGAGCCTTTTGCAAGTATAGGTGGAGTCGCAGTTTCAGGAAGGGTAAATGCTTCTTTAGAAAGAAATCCGGAATTTGATACTGTATTTCTCGGGGAACCTGATTTAAAAGGGGTCTTCCAAAGTGTAAAAGTATATAGTATAATTTCTCATGGTCTACCTAAAGGCAAACCTTTAGTTAATGAAGAAGATAAAAAAGATCTCAATGAAAATATCCAGGTAAATAAAGTAAAATCGAAAACTAATTTATTTTTAATCCTATTACTTTTTATAGTTTTTTTACTTTTCTATAATTATAAAAAAACTCCGGAAATATCTTTGGAAGACAATTTGGAAAAAATTGTCGAAAGATTCGACAATGGCGATAATTATTTTGTTTTTAAAGAAACTAAAAAATTATTGGATATTTATCCCAAAAATAAATTATTAAAACGCTACTTTGAAAAATCAACGTATCCAATAAATATAAAATCCGATTCTTTACCAGCATTAGTTTTGATTAAATACGGTGTGGATACTCTTTGGAATGAAATAGGCCTTACTCCGATAGATAGTATAAGAGTTCCTTGGTTTAAGGGTAAGTATGATTTCCAGTTAAAATTCAAAGTCAATAATAGAATAATTGTAGCTACACCAAATAGATCTGGTGAATTTAACTTTAGAAATATAGAAGAATATCCTAATGACCATGCCATAATTCCTGAAACGAAAAATAATATGATGTTTTTGCCCGGAATTAATTTTGGCAATATTTCGATTGAGACATTTTCTATATCAAAAACAGAAGTGTCGAATAAGGAATTTCAAGATTTTGTTAATAATGGCGGTTATGAACAGAAAGAATATTGGGATTTCCCAATAAGTGTTGGTGGGGTAAAATATAGTTTTGAAGAATCAATTAAAAGATTTGTTGATAAGTATGGTCAATATGGTCCCGCCAACTGGTCCTATGGACAGTATGCTGACAACACTGAGAATTTCCCTGTTACAGGGATATCTTGGTTTGAAGCTCGTGCATATGCTAAATATAAAGGATTTAAATTACCAAATATTTTTCAATGGCTTAGTTCTGCAGGTTTATCAGGTTTCGTTAGCGATTTGCCTGATATAAGTAGAAGTAATTTGAAATCAAGCCATTTGTGGGAGGTGAGTGATTCTAGGGGGGAAAACTATTTTGGAGTAAAAAATATTGCGGGTAATGTGAGAGAATGGACAACAAATCCTCAGGGAGAAGAAAAAAACAAGTTTTCCATACTGGGTGGTTCATATCGTGATAACTCCTATAGCTTTAATAATTATCATGGTGTATCGCCTTTTGATCGCAGTATTGGGAATGGTTTTCGAGTTGTAAAATCTGGAAACTCAAATGAATTAGAATTATTAGATAACCTAGTTGTAGACTATATTGAGAGAGATATCCTATCGGAGAACGATGTGAGTGATGATGTTTTTAACATTTATAAAGAGCAGTTTAGCTACGACCCCTATGATCTAGATCCTATAGTTGACTCTATTTTTAATTATGAAAACTACATAGCATACAGATTCCAGCTAACACCAGCATATAAAAACAATGAGCCACTGCATGGATATGTAATTTATTCAAATAAATACAATGCCAAACTTAAGCCAATTATTCAATTTCCTAGCGCATGGGCTATAGGAAGTAATTCGGATGATTGGATTATAGAATTTGCAATAAAAAATTATAATTATTTATTAGCTGAAGGTTATGCAATTATTTGTCCGGTATATTATAGTACTTATAATAGATATAAGATTTTAAAAACTTGGTGGGCGAATGAATCTGAAGATTATAAAAATACGATTATCAAAATCGGGAAAGATTATAAAAGAAGCATAGATTTTATTGAATCAAAAAATGATTTTGATTTTGAGAATCTCTCCTATATGGGTTACAGCTGGGGCTCAATTATGTCAAATATATTATTAGCAATTGATGATAGAGTAAAATGTGCTTTTATCTGTGCAGGCGGATTACAAGTCCAAAAAAGCAAACCAGAAATTGACCCCGCACTATTTACTAGACGGATTACAATACCGGTAATGCATATTACAGGTAAAAATGATGGAATTTTTGATTATCAGAATTCCCAGATACCCATGCAGGAACTTTTAGGAACACCACTAGAAAATCAAGAAATGATTATTTTAGAAGGAGTTGGGCATATAATCCCAGAGGATATTATGATAGAAAATCATTTAAGATGGTTAGAACAGTACGCTAAATAGTCTAAAATTTTTTGGTCAGGTTTGTTCTATTTTTTTGTTGGGTTTTTTGATTTTATATATATAAAAACACCGAAAAAGCTTGATAAAATCATTCCTGGATAAAATGGTTCAATGCCTAAAAGAGGATTTCCAATATTTTTGGACAGCACCAACCAGAAAAGTGATATGATTACCGGCAATAGCATCCACAATCGAATCCAGTTTTTTACGATCAGGTTAGTCTTAAGTCTTAAAGAAAGTAGAAAAGGCAATATCAAGCCTGGAATAATTACGGATCCTATTGAATAAAAAAGGCCTACAATTGAAGGTATTGAATAGGCGAGCAGCATTGATAATACTGATGTCACAGCCAATCCTCTTTTAATATAAGAGACGGAAGTTTTTGATTCTGTTTTTTTATCAATTCTCCAGAGTACATCTCTTCCGAATGTTATTCCACTGATAAGACTCATAGAATCAATTGTAGACATAATTATAGCTAGGACTGCGATAATAAATATACCCATAATTCCAGCGGGTAGTACCTCTAAAGCAAGCGCTGGATAGACAAATAAAGCATTACCCAATTTTATATATTGTACTGCATATAGGGCACAAAAAAGAGAAATAAAATCAAAAATAAACCAAAATACTATTGAAACCAAAAGTCCGTTTCTAGCTGTTTCAGGTGACTTGGCCGCAGAGCAACGCTGGAAAAAGTTTGGGTCAATTAAGGTCCAAGCGGCGATGAAAAACCAAACAAAAAAATATTGGACTGAATTGCCTCCTAGAGGATCTTTGTAGTTTTCACCTAGGCTATTGTAGAGGGTAATCGGGGAGCCAAAGTTTTCCCATGAAAATAAAAAAAGAAAAATAAAACCCATAAACATGAGTGTAAACTGGACCATATCAGTTTTGATAACTGCCCCAAGACCACCATTCCAAATGTAAATTGTGGAAAAGAAAACTGAAATCATTATTGCGGTTCCTAAATTTAAACTAAAGAAAAATTGTAGGATAATGCCCATACTTAATATGTAAGGAGCAGGACTTGAAATAACTGTTATTAGTAATGCACTTATGATACCACTTTGCTCACCAAATTGGGAATGAAAGTGATCTGGAATAGAAACCATTTTTAACTTTTGAATTTTTGGAGCTATAAAGAATGCATAGAAAAAGGCAAATATATAATATGGTACTGCTAAGATAAACCAGCTGTGGACTCCGTAGAGAAACGTATTTTCGCCTATACCCAGAATAGCGCCATACCAGGTACAAACGATTGTAACCACAAAACCAGGTAGACTTAATTTTCGACCACCTAATATATAATCAATATCTGATTTATCAGTGGTTTTTAACTTTGCAATCGTAAACCACAAAAGCCATAATAAATATGCAGTTAAAATAAACCAATCAATGGGTTGGAGATTAACCATTAGATATGATTGATTATGATCCAGACTGGTTGGGAAACCGCTAAAGAAAAATATTTACCAAGCGCGACATTACTTATCCCCTCCGATCGATGGCTAAGCATTTCATTTTTTAAAGAATATTTAAGTCCTTCTGTAGTGATTTTTACGTTATTATTTTTTGGTATGATTGATACTACCTGTCCAGGTATTGATTTAAAAGTTTTTGATCTATTTAAGCATCGGATAACTGACCAGTTAGTTGTCATTTTTATTTCAATAATTTTAGAATATTTTTCGATAAGTAAAAGATTTGCAAGGTGATGATCATCCCTATTTGAAGAACATCCAATAAGTTCTAGTTTTTGTATTTTTTCATTTATCAACCATTCTATACCTTTTTCTAAATCGGTTTTTGATTGGTCTTTCATTAAAATAATTTTCCCTTTGTATTTAGCCCGATCCATTTTTAATGAATCCAGATCGCCAATTATGAAATCAGGGTTGAGTCCCAGATTTAATAGTTTATCACAACCGCCATCCAATGATATTAAAGTGGAGGCATTTTTTAGTTTTTCTAATGGAATAGAATGGTGTGGAATTTCACCGTTCCCAAACATAACTATTGGATGATTTAATTTAAAATTTGGTTCAGCCATTATCTTAAATTACAATATTGATTAAACTTTTAAATATATATTCACATTTTTAAGTCTTTAAATTATATATTGATCATAGTCATAATTTCCTTTGATATTATTTTATGGGTTATATTTAATTGAGAGCATTATTTTTTATTCCTATTTTAGTTTTTAGTATACTATATGCAGATTTAATTCGCCCTGAGAATGGATCTGAGCTCCAGTATATTCATGTTGTCTTTGAATGGCAACAGGTACCTGAGGCTTTAAACTATGAAATTGAGATTTCAAATTTTGAAGATCTATCTGACCCAATTAGGCAGACAATGGATAATTCACTATTGTATATTGAAAAAGAGAGTATTGATTGGGATCAAACCTATTATTGGAGGGTCAGACCTGTTTTTGCGTTAGATGAGGTAGGAGCATGGAGTGAGATTTTTTCTTTTAGCACCGGTTCTTCAATTTCTAATGCCTCTGCTATTTTATTTGATCAAGACCAAGTTCAAAATGGCCTAACGGTTTTTGGCGCTTTTTTTAATTATTTCTCCGCTGTAATAGATAAAACAGGTAGAGAAGTCTGGAATACCGGTTATCAGGATATAGTTTATTACAATACATCTCTTTATGGCGATTTTTTTGGTTGTTATCTTAATTCTCAATCAGATTATAATCTCCCTGGAATAGAATTTTCTATTGACTCCGAAACTATATGGTCTGAACCAAATCTTGAATTTATGCATCATGATTTAATACAACTCCCTAGTGGTAACTATATGGGTATTGTAGAGACCAATATGATGGGGCCTATTCCTATTGGTGACTGGTCTCCTCTTTTCCAATCTCTTGGATTTATAGCTGATGGATCTACTTTGGAGTTTCCTTGGATTGGAGACAAATTAGTTGAGTGGGATAAGGATACAAAGGAGATAGTATGGCAGTGGAGTGTTTTTGATCATTTTAGCATGAGTGATTTTGACCAATATGGTGGCACCTGGAACCAGGCATACCTTGATCTGCATCATGATTGGACCCACGTAAATGCTTTAATCTATGACGAGTCTGAAGATGCAATATATATATCAGTTCGCCATCTTTCCAGAATAACAAAGATAGATTACTTATCAGGTGAAATTATTTGGAATATGGGTCATGATATGCCATCAGGCGAGGTAAGTATAGGTCATGAATTAGGTTTTAGCTTCCAACACAGTTTGCAGATTCTTGCTAATGGTAATCTGCTCACTTTTGATAATGGAAATTTAAGTCCCGAGTTTCGAGGAACCGAACACCAGATATCAAGAGCTATAGAAATTAATATTGATAACTCAGATGATAATTTTTCTGCAGAATTGATTTGGGAATACGAGCTGCCTGCTGACTTATTTGGTTTTGCATCCGGGAACGCTCAAAAACTAGATAATGGTAATGTTCTTATAACAACAGTTGGAGGTGGAGGTAGATCACTAGAGGTTAACTATGAGGGTGAAATCATTTGGCAGGGTGAATATAATTTGTCGTTACCAAATGGTGCAGTCTATAGAGCAACAAGGATACCGGGCATTCACCCCGCTGAATTCAGTATTTTGATTAATAATTATCAAGAGCATGATGGCAGGAGCGGTGTTTTCCTTCCTGAGGGATTATCAGATATAACTTTTTCTGTTTTAAATGAGGGGGATTATGCACAAGAATTTTTTTATGAATTATATGATCAAAGAGGTTGGTTTGAAAATATTTCTGGTGCCAATATTATACCTTTAGGGCAACAAATTGAACTTAACTTTTCTGGCCAAATACCCCCTGATCAAATTGACAACCAAATCAATCTAGTCATAACTCCTAAGTTTCACCCTGAGAAGAGTAAAATAATTACAGTTATGGGTTATACCGAACCATTATCAAGCTTGGCTGGCGATATCCCAACAATATTTAATGTTGGGAAACCTTTTCCTAATCCTTTTAATTCTATTGTAACGATTCCTTTAAGTATAAGAGAAAAGGGAAGAATTCAATTAGATATATATGATATTTCAGGTAATGCAGTCGGTACTAAAGCTTTTAATCTTGATCCGAACGATAATCAAAATATATTTTGGAGTGAAACAGATTTATCAACAGGAATTTATTTTTTAAAAATTAAATATTTGAATTATTTAGAAACGAGAAAGGTCTTATTTTTAAAATGAATAAATTTATTCATTCTACTTTAACAAGTTTTTTATTTATTCTAAATAATCTTTTTTCTCAATGTGATAGTTTATATAGCTATTATGATACTCTACCTCAGACCCTAACTGTATTAGTGGGAGATTCCTGTTTTTATGATAGAGATATAGAAGTATTAGATAGCCTTATTTCTATTAATAATCTTGAATATAATTCTCCACTTGAGCTTGGTACCCAAACTTGGTTAAACGGGCGAATAAGGTTTTTGGTTGCAGGTAATTATGGAAATGGATCAGGAGTAAATGATACCATTTTTACTTTACCAGATAATATTGGTCATTGGGACGCGCTCGCTTCTCTTTATCTTGAATGGAATCGTATTTCAATTCTCCCAAGTAGTTTTTCCCAAATGACAGGCCTCCAATCATTCTATATAAACAATAATATTCTTCGATCTTTAAACAGTGAATTTGGCAACCTTAGTAATTTATTTTTAGCAGATCTAGGATATAATGAACTTGATTCTTTGCCTGAATCTATTTGTTCTTTATCCAATATCACTTATTTATGGTTGTTTAATAATAATCTTACTTCACTACCAGATTGTTTTTGTGAATTAGCTCTCGATTGGAATAACAGTGATATAGGCGGTTACCCATATTTTGCAATTGGTGGAAATAAATTATGTGAGAGTCTTCCTGCGTGCGTATCTGAAAGTGAGAACTTAGAGTTGAGTTTAGATCAATTTTACTATTCATTTCCTGTTTTTTCTCCTCAAGATTGTGGTCAAGTATCTGTTGATGAAGATCATATGTTAGAATCATATTTAGTATCTAATCCATTTCCGAATCCATTTAATCCAGAAACTTCTATCCAATTTTCGATTTTAGCGGATACCCAAATGAATATTACTGTATTAAACTCAGCAGGGAAAGAGGTTGCAATAATATCACAAAATGAGTTTTATAAAAAAGGAGCCCACGCCGTCACTTGGAATGCTAAGGGTTATGCAAGTGGTATCTATTTTCTTTTGTTTAGTAATGGGCTTAATATGGAATTAAAAAAGTTAATGCTCATAAAGTAGTTAATATCTTATCAAAGCAGATGCTGCAGATAACCCGGCTCCTGTACCAATTAAAAGAACAATATCACCGCGCTTTAATCCTTTTTCATTGATAGCAATATCTAATGCCATTGGTAATGATGCAGCGACACAGTTACCATATTTACTTACGATATTTACAACCTGACTCTTTGAAAATTTACCAGTAGTAACGTATGCTTCGACTGCTTTTCCAGATGCTTGGTGGGGAATAACCCAATCTATATCTTTATGATTTAGACCAGTTGATTTTAGTGTCTTTAACATCATTTTATATACTTGTTTTCTAGCGATTTTATAAATGCCTGGTCCATCCATAGTGAATAAATTATCTGAAATACTTGTCGTAGAATCCTGGGGGTGTTTTCTTGTTCCTCCTCCTCGAACTTCAGTTAATTCTGAACCGCTAGGCCAAGTCATCATATTAAAATAGATTAATTCACTATTGCTTGTTAGTTTACTAGGCTCTACAAGTACAGCAGCTGCACCATCGCCAAGAAGAGATGCGCTTTCAGGTTCGTCAAAATTTCTTCCTCTTGTGCCCCGGTCCGATGAGATAATTAAAATTTTTTTGTATATACCTGATTTTATAAAAGATCCCGCAGTGTGGAAAGCTGTGATAAAAGATAGGCAGGTTGAGTGGATACTAAATGATGGAATTCCTTCAAAACCCATTTCTTTTTGAAAAAATATTGAAGTATCAGGGATAGCTTGTTTTGGGACACCTGATGCATTAATAATTAGGTCAGGTATTTTATTATTTCCTAATGCTTTTTTCCCTGCTATAGCTCCCATAGCATCAACGTCAATATCAGACACTCTCCGTTCATAAACACCTGATTTTTTTTTTATCCAATCCTCAGACTTGCCTATTTTAGGAGAAATTTCACTATTTTTTTCTATCTTGGGAGGTATATAAATACCCGTTGAAGAAATTGCTATTTTCATTTTTTAAAAGAAATATTTTAGCTGAAAGTGGAAATGAGAAAAGTTTTCCATTTTTTTAAATCTGTAGTCTTCACCATCTGGGTGGTCATCACTACTTTTTATTTTTGTTATTCCTGCAATACATAAAACATTATCATACAGGTTATATTCAGAGTTTAGAGAATACAAAGATCCAGGGATTTTTTCATTTGTCCTAGCATTATCTATGTCAAGCATAGATCCAAAAGTTAGTTTTAATTGATCATCAAATATTTTTTTCTCTAAACTAATTAAGCTAATTTTTTTAGATAGGACCGCTAATGGTGCTCCAATTCCTGGAGTGAAGAAGTTTTTTGGATTTAGTTGGGAAAAATCCATGTCGTTCAGAACAGGCAGGGGGATGTCTTCACTAATAGGCAAGCTGTCAGAGCTATAGTTTTTATTTTCAAACAAAAATATTTGTCCTATTAAGTCAATATCAAACGGTAGTTCTGTTTCTATCTGTATGGTAGATTGATAATAATCAGCCTTTTCATTCATTGGAAATGAAAAATGAAGTGAGTCATATCCAAAAGAATCAAATATTTCAACATATTTTCCTTGTGAACTTATGTATAAGAAACCGGGATAATTTCTATCGATTTGATTGTTAAGATCTCGAGTTTTAAAAAACCCAATGTCTGCCCTTAATGTAAAAAATTTCCCAAAAAAGCTGCCTCCAAGACCAATCATTTCTGTTTTTCTATAACCGAATAAAATATCAAATCTTGGAACGTTTAATGAAACACCTTGCCCCCATGTATTGACTCCAGTGAAATTATAGACTCTATCAAATCCACTAAAATATACAATATTTAAATCACCAAATCTGAAATTTTGAGAAACTTGTAGCCCGTATTCATTCGGGTTTTTTTCTTTATTAAAAATTTGTATTTGCTCAGGAACAAGAGGAAGCTCTATTGGGAATTCACTGTCATTGAGAGGGATTCGGTTTGTGTTGTGTATTGGAGAAAATATAATATTGAATTTTGTATTGTTTTTATAGATGGTGTAGTTTGCGGAAAATGTTGCTAATTTTCTATTAATTCCCGAAGAAAAAAGATAATAGTAATCAATAGGGTTAATAATATCAAGCGGGCTATTTTCATCGACACTACCCCAGCTAGATATCTGTTTCCCAATTTTCAAAACACCTAATTTTGTTTCCCAATAAAGATATAATTCTCTAAGGTCCCAAGAAAAATCCGTGGGGCTGGTACTCTCTAAGAAGTCAGTGCTTTTACGAATTCGATGTTCAATCGCAATTGTAGATTGTGCTAAGAATTTTTTTGACCCATACTTAATGTTTGCGCTAAATAATCTATATGGAAGATTAATAATTGAATAATTTGATAGTCTAGCTATGTAGTTAAAGTTAGCCTGACCATTTACATCTAATCTATTTTGATTGTTCCCAATAACAATAGCAAAAAAAAATAAATGCAAAATTATATACCGCATTATATAATTAAAGAGCATCGTTAAGCCAATCGAATATTTCTTTTCCCCAACGTATCCATGCCTTATCGAGAGCAATATCTGGGAAATTCCCTAAAAGCTCTCCATTCCAAATATAGGTAGCCTCAGTCTTATTCGAATCTATTTTTTTTAGTTTCCATATACCTGCAGCATTTGGCAATCTAATATGCTTATCTATGGGTTTCCCATTAGGATGAATCACTGATGAATAAATTAATTGCCATTTATTTTCTGATTCTTCGATACTAAACTTTACAACATAATCTCTACCATCGAACGGGAATGGCATATCAATTATTATCTGTACTATATCATCATCTAGCTTTTTTGCTTCTTTTATTCTTTTAAATACAGTTGGGTAAGATTCTAGATTGCCAATAATTTTAGCAATATTGCTTATTGGATGTTCTATCACTGTTTTTGCTCGGACAATTGGAAAGGCTTTAAAATTAGTATATGATATGAGAATATTATCATTATTAAGGCTATTCCAGTCTGTAAGGTTATTTGCTAAACTGAGATCTAGCTTTGCAAAAGATAGAGAAATAGATAAAAGGATTATAATAGAATTTTTCATCTAAGTATTTAAAAAAGTATTATATATATTTTTGCAATCGGTTTTGATTTTTTGTTCAGTCAATTCAAATTTAGCAAGATCATATTTATGATTGCTCTTATATCTTTTTTGTTGCTCCGATGTTAGACTAATTATATCCCTTAATTCTTTTGAGAGTTTTACCCCAAGAAAATCAGTTAATTCATTCATTAGAGATTCGAAATTATTCATCATATCATCATAACGAACAATATAGATATTGCTCTTATTAATATTATCATTTACCCAGTCATAGTGGAAACGATTTAATAATTCAACAAGAGCGAGGTAAAGTCGCTTAATAAATCTACTCCTTATTTTGGGATCGAGTTTCCAAAAATTAAATTTTTTATCAAGGACTCCGGTTACTAGACTTAGTCCAGATGGTAATACACTCAGAGGGTCCCTAATCATGTATAGAATTTTTGCATCAGGAAATTTTTTTTGAAACTCTGGGAGGCACGCGCTTAATGAAAATAATTTTCCAATATATCTATCAGAATTGTTTGAGATCAGATTCCTTTTCCATACCGAATCAAACCAATTAAAATCTCTTTCTTGGGTATTTCTGATTTTAGGATCCACCCAGTCAAATAAATCTTCATCATCGAATGTAAGAAAAAAACCATAAAGAAAAAAACCATCGAGATAACGAAACAAAAGCGAAATATCATCGGTTTCTATTGAGGATAAACTTGTTTTATGAGCTTCTGTGGAATGATGTTTAGCTGGGCTAATGTATTCTAGTACTGGTAAAAAAGGTTTGATTATCTTTTGGGCTATAATTGAAGGGTAGAGCAATTGCCAAAGCTGAGATCCTGCACCTATTTTTTGATTGATTAAAAAGCGATGAAGGAACGTTGTACCTGATCTAGGATTACCAACTATAATTATGGGTTTTTTTATTGCCTGATTATTTAAAGAAAAAAATAGTGTATCAAGTAATCTTCCTAAACCAACAATCAGACGAAGGACAAAAAACCCCACCCCAACTATCAAAGGTGAAAACCAGTTGCTTAAAGTTTTACCTAGAATAAAGTATATTTTAAATATTCTTTTGAACAAAACTAATTTGGTTTTTTAGACTTGGTCATGGAAGAAGTTAAATAGTATTTATAAGATAATTATTTGATAAGATAGTTAAATAAGTCTTTAACTTGTCTATTATTTACAGCTCTAATAAAATAAGTTTAACGTTTGTACAAATCTAAGATACTTTTAATTATGAAACATAAACAATATCTATCATTAATATGTTTTTATTCTGGCTTGTTATATTCTCAGGTTTTCAACGGGCACACATTATTTTCTCCAACTCAAGGAGGCCCTGGCGGGAACGGGTTTAACAGTTATTTAATAAATAATAATTTTGAGGAAATAAATACCTGGGAACACCCTAGGGGTGCTGCAAGTATGCCGTATTTAATGACAGATAGTACTCTTTATTATCCTTATCGTGTTCAAAATCCAACTATGTCAACAGGTGGGGTAGGTGGTGGAATCTCAAAATATAATTGGAATGGTGAATTATTATGGAGCTATGAATTAGCAAATGATGTTTATCAACATCATCATGATATATTTCCACTGGAAAATGGTAATGTGTTAGTTATTGCTTGGGAGAGGCATGCTGAGATACAGTCTAATGGTTCGATATACTATGGAGGTGAAGGTGCTGGTTGGGCAGAAATGGGGAGAGTTTCAGTAGATAATTCATTGAACCAAATGTGGGGTGCGGCTGTTCTTGAACTTGAACCTGTAGGTTCAAGCGACGCAAATATTGTATGGGAATGGCATATTTGGGATCACCTTGTGCAAGATGTTGAGCCTGATCTACCAAACTATGGTGTAATCTCTGACCATCCTGAATTAATGGACATTAACTTTGGAGATGTCGGTACTAACCAAGGTCCGGGTGGAGCGAATGCTGATTGGATGCATTTTAATGCAATAGACTACAACTCAGACTTGGATCAAATAATACTTTCAAGCAGGCATCACGGAGAAATCTACATTATTGATCACAGTACGACAACAGAGGAGGCAGCAGGACATGCAGGTGGTAATTATGGACGTGGAGGTGATTTTCTATATAGATGGGGTAATCCTAG